>Ga0041059_1001431_pt1 | contig 18931 bp, 11 predicted proteins | sample AraColnosormetaG_FD_56232 | JGI IMG/M metagenome (GOLD analysis project Ga0041059, IMG submission 56232) | Arabidopsis roots microbial communities from North Carolina, USA - Col MF nosort | ecosystem: Host-associated > Plants > Roots > Unclassified | place: USA: North Carolina | collected...
GAAGAAGAAGAAGAAGAAGAAGAAGAAGAAGAAGAAGTGCTTTTTCAAAATATGATTGTGTCAGAGTCTTGTGTTTTAGTTGAATAACCAAAATCCAAACCAAAAAATCAACCTCAGCCAAAATCCACTAAAATACCATTAATCCGTCTGTTATAATTTAGATCCTACATATACACACAAACCGTTGGGGTTGATGCAAATTTCTAAGAGTCGTTGATGTTCGAACTTATACGAGCTTGTTCAAACCGTTGATAAGCTCGTCTAGTTCTAATAAACAACACAAGACTCGAACCTAGCCCAAGAAGAGACAAGCAACCCCACCACACAAAGGTCAAGTAATAACAATCTCGTCCCATACACACCACCGACTCCGAGGTCATTGATTTGGTCCCGGTGAAACCATGTGAGTCATAGACCAATGCAGCCAAGAATCCATAGATCAATGATCCTATCGGTATGTTTGTGATTAAGATATTGTGGTTAACTCCAACACTGTTTGGTCCAAAAAGCTCTGATGTGATGGAAACCGCTGCTGCAAAGATAAACCCGGAGCTTAAACCCATCAGCGCTGTTCCAGCTTGTAATGCTGATGCAGTTCCTGATGATGCAAGCAAGAAAAGTGCGAAGGGGGTTGGTAATAGCGCGATTGCTAACCACCCGGTTCTGGCAAAATAAACCTTCCTGCAGAAATGGAATCATTCAAAATCCCGCAATCAGCCAGAGTATAAGACTAATCAAAGATAGATGCACTTACGCTCGGATATAATCTGGTGTTGCAGAAAGCAATCTTCCAAAGAATGAGAAAGCAGAATAAAGTGTGACAAGAGTTGTGGTATTTGAGCTTTGTCCTAAAGATTGAGCAATCTGTCCAAGGTTGTTGCTGTACACAAGTCCAATGGTTCCACCGCAGAAGTACGTGATATAGTATAACCAAAAATCTGATCTGGTTAAGAGCAGCGACAAAGAATGTTCAATCCCCAAACCTTCAAGCTGATCTCTTGTGATAAGTTTCTTGCAACATGACTCATCACTATCCTCTTCCTCAACAGCTACGGACTTAACCGGGTTTTGCACCACATCGTCACTCAGCAATTGGTAACCTTCACGGTTTGCTTCATGTGCAAGCATCCCTTTATGCAACTCAAGCTCATCAGGATCAACAAGAATGAAACCAGAACCTTCTAGACGGAAACTAGTGTGGATTGTGCGGTTATACCAATTCCGGGCGATGACTAAACCGGGAATACATAAAGGGAATACCAAGAGGAGGATTGCTCCACCAAAGAGTAGACGAGCAGAGGTTAAATCAGAGGAGTTTGATCCAAAGAGAAGGAGATAAACACCGTTTAAAGCAGCGAGTATGTTGAGCAATAGAAACATGAGAGAGTCACGACGAACTCCATCTGGTGGAAGAGGCTCAAAAGGCGGTTGACGAAGAATCGGGATGATAGCAGTGAAAGAGACAATGAGCGGTATAAGAGCGTTCAAAAGAAGATATAGCTCTGGAGAAGTTGGATTGATTGCGTTGTAAGCAAGAGTATATAAAGCAGCGCTTACACCATTGAAACTCACTGTGAGGGAAAGAGCAAGTGATCTGTTTGCAGGGAAGTTACTAATGCAGAGCACAAAGCAGACAGTGTTGAACCAACAGATACTTAAACCAGCAAGTAAGCAACAGAGAAACACCTGCACAGAAGAAGCTAGCCAAAACTTAAATAAAAAATTTCTTCAGAAATTGCGAATTCTTAAAGAATGCAGAATTGTTTTTGTATTTTGATCAAAATATTCACTCCAAAAGCTTATTATTAATTAACTATTCATATAATCGAAAAAAAAAACATTAAACTATAAATAAAAGCTCATATGTATAACTTCCACTAAATTATCACTTACCCATCAGAAAAAGACCTTTCAGAAAATCCTGGTTGTCATAATTTAGCTTATTGATATGAATAATAAGAATTATATGCAACGGGACCAATATTATTGAAAAAACGAATTCTTTTGACGTCATAATAGATGTTATAAAAATTAATTGCAGATGTTCGAAAATTGAAGCAGATTAAAAAAACGTGAGAACAAGCCAAAAGGAAGACTCGTAAGTTGTTGCCACTTGCCACCAACCAAATAAATGGAAGAGAAAAACTAAGAAATATTGCATATAGTCCTATACCAAGAACTAAGAAAGTAGAAATCGACAAAAATAAAAATTGAACTAGCAATCTATCTACCAATCAAACATCACCCAATCTGAAGATACAAAACATTATTTTTCGTCTCATTGGTCACAATTTCAACATATCTAAGCTGTTAACAAACAGAAATAAAATTGCATCAAATCCTTATTATAAAAAAGACTCAATCTTAAATAAACTAATTTTGATTTTGAAGACAATTTTAATTTTTGAAGGATTTCTTGAATTATATTTCAATATCTCAAAAATGAAGATAACTTGTAGATTATTCCATTCTCTGAATTTTTATTCAATTTTATTCCAAATTAGTGATTCTCAACAAATATATATATATATATATATATTGTTTATAGAAAAAGTAGAAAAGTTGGTTACGTTACCATGATATAAGGCAAAGAGATGAAATGAGTGATGACAAGCCACTGAACTCCATAACCGACGAATCCCATAAACGCCGCCGCGAAAAGCACCGTCCAAAGCGGGAAATACATAAGCGCTAGTCCCGACGACCATCCGAATACTTTTCCGAGATCCGAAGCCACGGCGAGGTAGTTTAGCTGCACCTGTGAAATCCCTAGAACCGATTTCAAATCTGACGAGTAAGCTGAGAAATCGAAATTCGTCCCGGTGAAAGCTTGAATCCATATCGTCGCCACCAGTATCATCCATTTTCGTGACTGTCCCGCCATAATCTTTTCGCCGGAGTTTCGGTTCTGAAAATCGAATCACCGAGAGAGCAAGAGAGAGAGACTTTGTGGGTTTGGTTTTTTGTATGGTAGAGAGAATTGGAGGTGCTTTGTGTGAGTGAGCTTTTTCTCTTTTGGTCTGTTTACATTTAAAATAGAAGAAAATGATTCTTCCACTTTTGAAAAAAATAAATAAGAATCAATTCTTCTATTTACGTGGCAACCTTTTTAGATTTTTATTTATTATATTAGATAATTTAACCTATTTTCTTAAAATGAGATATGATTGGTTTTAAAAGTTTTGATTGTTTTAGTATAGTTAAAAAGACAAATGGTGTCTTTTGGAGATGGTTAAAGATAGTAGGCACTATGGTTAAAACAGTGAGCTAAAAATTTACTCATTCTGTTCTGAGTTATTTGATGTTTTGAAATTTTTACTTGTTTCATCAAAATTGATGTTTTGTAAAAATATGATTGTAAGTTTTGTTTGTAGTCAATAGTGAAAGGACAGAGGTAATAATAATATTATTAAACTAACAGAATAATAATTAAAATATATAAAAGTTACTTTTTTTTTAATTTATGTGCAAAACTTAAAACATCAAACTTTATGAAATAGAAAGAGTAGTAATTTGTTTACGATTGTGATGTGTGCATACATTATTTATGATACTTCATAAAAATAGGTCTGACATATCTACACATAAGTGGACTATTATTATTGATACTCTTAATTGACATATGGTATGAAAATTGTGTATTATGATGTATTTTAATAATTAGAAACTATAAAAGTATAAAATTTAAAACAATACAGTATTTAAGAATTAATTGTATCATGTTCTCTTAAAATATCTATATTTAGTAGTATCACTTTTACTGCAAGTGTTAGCATTTTCTTATTTTTAAAGGTGTGTTAGTATTTGGTCAAAAAATAAAAATAATCAATGGGACTTGTATGTGTCCTCTTAAATGTTTCCATTTATGTGCTTTTAATGCAAGTGTTGGTATTTGTTTTAAAAATATATACTATATTTAGTGAACTTGTGGTGATAGCTTGTTACTAAATGTTGATCAATTGCTTTCTAGTCTACTAAGATTTTCACCGAGTATCTCCTACATCTATAATGTATGCAAATGCAATCGTGAGTGAGATTCGTAAGGAGTTATCGCGTTAATATCGATCAATTACTAGAACAATTACATAAAGGATATATCTTATTAAATTAAGAGAGTAAGAGTATGACGAAAACATTGTATTTTTATCTACTCTATTGCATAATTTATTACTCCGTCATTCACGACACGTATACTCTCTCTACTTTTTTCTTTTTAGTTTCACCTTTTTAGTCTAGGATTTTGCCATTTATACCCGTTATTAATTGTATGATACTTAATATTGACGAATGTTACTATAAATAGATGAAATGAAATCTCTGAATAATTTTGTTTCCACGTGAATCGTAAGCTAAACGTTTTATTCTAAACAGTGATGACATGACATTATATATTAAATATTATCATGACTTAAATTAAAGTTACAATGCGTGGGTCATATACGCACCAAATCAAAGGTTTTGTTTAGACACAATTTTGATTCAAACGAGTTTTTCTATGAACCCATTGTTGACAATTTCTAGCTAACCTTATTCTACAATTCTTTTGTTTCTTACAACGTCTCCATCGACCATCGGATTACGTCTCTATATGGATTTTTTTTTCCTTCTTCTTTTTAAACAAGTTGTCAATAGGGCTGCCTGTTTTGTCCGTGATAGGGGAAAAAACGCGGAAAACTTTACGAGTTGAAATTGGGCTACTATGTTGCAGCTTTCAGCCCAATGATTAAACATTACGGGCCCATAAAAGGCCCAATTTTATCGACCCCGTTCGTGTCCCCCAAGTCTGAACCCTGGGTTTTTGCCCAAATCGCCTCCTCTCGAGAATTTCTCCGTCTCTCTCTCTCTCTCCAATGGGGTGGCTCAACACCATCTTCAATTCTTCTTCTTCGACATTGATCAATGGCGGCTCTTCTCTATTTCCCTAAAATCTCTTCGCAAATGACTTCCTCACATTTCATCTCTTTCTCACCAATGGATTTGAGGAGACTTTCTCGCGCAAGCTACTTATTCACTCGCCGCTTGAAATTCATAGCGAAATCTCGAAAATGCTTTCATACAAGCCGATACCTGCAACAGTGTGTTCATCGGCCGGATAAATCGGAAGAGACTTCCTCTGATCGGCATTTACACGAACGATTATCTTCAGTTTTGTCGAAGAGATCTCTAGATTACGAGCAGTGTAAACAACTGATAACTGTTCTATCGCCTCTCGAATTCGATAGGTTGTTTCCTGAGTTTCGATCCAAAGTTAATCCCAAGACGGCTTTGGATTTCTTCCGATTAGCTTCTGATTCGTTTAGTTTCTCCTTTAGTCTCCGTTCTTATTGTTTATTGATAGGTTTATTGCTTGATGCGAATCTGTTATCGGCTGCTAGGGTAGTTTTGATTCGTTTGATCAATGGGAATGTACCGGTTTTGCCTTGTGGTTTGAGAGATAGTCGAGTTGCGATTGCGGATGCAATGGCGAGTTTGAGTTTGTGTTTTGATGAAGAAATCAGAAGGAAAATGTCGGATTTGTTGATTGAAGTTTATTGCACACAGTTCAAGCGTGATGGTTGTTATTTAGCTCTTGATGTATTTCCTGTTCTTGCAAACAAGGGTATGTTTCCTTCTAAGACGACTTGCAACATTTTGTTGACTTCTCTAGTGAGAGCTAATGAGTTTCAGAAGTGTTGTGAAGCTTTTGATGTTGTTTGCAAAGGGGTTTCTCCGGATGTTTACTTGTTCACTACAGCGATTAATGCGTTTTGCAAGGGAGGTAAAGTTGAGGAGGCCGTTAAGTTGTTCTCAAAAATGGAAGAAGCGGGTGTTGCACCAAACGTTGTCACTTTTAATACTGTTATTGATGGACTTGGGATGTGTGGAAGGTATGATGAGGCGTTTATGTTTAAAGAAAAGATGGTAGAAAGAGGCATGGAACCAACTCTTATCACTTATAGTATTCTTGTCAAGGGTTTGACCAGGGCTAAGAGGATTGGTGATGCTTATTTTGTCTTGAAGGAAATGACAAAGAAAGGGTTTCCTCCTAATGTTATTGTATATAATAATTTGATTGATAGTTTCATCGAGGCTGGAAGTTTGAACAAAGCTATTGAGATAAAGGATCTCATGGTTTCGAAAGGGTTGTCTCTCACATCGTCGACGTATAATACTCTCATAAAGGGATACTGCAAGAACGGTCAAGCAGATAATGCGGAGCGTCTCCTGAAGGAAATGCTGTCGATTGGTTTTAATGTAAATCAGGGCTCCTTTACATCTGTGATTTGCTTGTTGTGCAGTCATCTTATGTTTGACTCAGCACTTCGTTTTGTTGGAGAGATGCTATTACGCAACATGAGTCCTGGTGGTGGATTACTTACTACATTGATTTCTGGTCTCTGTAAGCATGGGAAACACTCAAAGGCACTAGAACTTTGGTTTCAATTTCTAAATAAAGGTTTTGTAGTGGACACGAGGACTTCAAATGCTTTACTTCATGGACTCTGTGAAGCAGGGAAGCTGGATGAAGCTTTTAGGATTCAAAAGGAGATATTAGGGCGTGGCTGTGTTATGGATAGAGTTTCCTATAACACGTTGATTTCTGGATGTTGCGGAAAGAAGAAACTAGATGAAGCTTTTATGTTCTTGGATGAAATGGTTAAGAGAGGACTTAAGCCTGACAATTATACTTATAGCATATTGATTTGCGGGCTGTTTAATATGAATAAAGTTGAGGAGGCCATACAGTTTTGGGATGATTGTAAACGGAATGGCATGCTTCCAGATGTTTATACATATTCGGTGATGATAGATGGATGTTGTAAAGCTGAAAGAACAGAAGAGGGTCAGGAATTTTTTGATGAGATGATGAGCAAAAACGTGCAGCCAAATACTGTTGTTTACAATCATCTTATCAGAGCATACTGTAGAAGCGGAAGGCTATCGATGGCCTTGGAACTCCGTGAAGATATGAAACACAAAGGAATTTCACCTAATTCTGCTACATACACTTCACTAATAAAGGGGATGTCAATCATTAGCCGTGTTGAGGAGGCAAAACTCCTCTTCGAGGAGATGAGGATGGAGGGTTTGGAACCGAATGTCTTTCATTATACAGCACTTATTGATGGATATGGTAAATTGGGTCAGATGGTCAAAGTTGAATGTCTTCTGCGTGAGATGCATTCAAAGAACGTACACCCAAATAAGATTACCTACACTGTGATGATTGGTGGGTATGCTAGAGATGGGAATGTAACGGAAGCTTCTAGGCTTCTAAATGAGATGAGGGAAAAAGGAATTGTTCCGGATAGTATCACATACAAAGAATTTATATACGGATATCTTAAGCAGGGAGGTGTGTTGGAAGCTTTTAAAGGTTCTGATGAAGAAAATTATGCAGCAATCATTGAAGGATGGAACAAACTCATTCAGTAACTGATGAATAAGAAGAAGAACAGGTTTCTATTCTGGTTCTTATTTTTCCTATTAGTTGCTCTGATAGCTTCAGTTTATTAATGTATAATGTTCTGATTTGTATAGTTGGGCATCCTATTCCTGCAGTTGGAAATTGAAATCTAGTAGCCATCTCAGTTTTGATTCACGCCGGGGATCTACGTCTTCTTCTTAGAGGAGCACGTTAGGATGGAGTTACTTGGTAAATGATGCATATGGTTCATTGCATCTTACAAGTAGGGTAGTGTGTTCTACTTGATTCTCCAGCCCATTCAGTTAACAGCTTTGGCCTGCTTCAATCTTAATGAGAAAAGTTGTTTCTTTTAGCATCAAAGGCTATATGGGTTTATGATTTACAAATCCACATTACTGGTACTCGTCAGGTTTAGGATTGAGTGCCACAGAATCAAAGGCATATGATAGATTCTGGATCAGAGCAGGTACTTCAGACAGCAGTCCTGAAAAGATTATACAGGTACAATAATGTATATAAAGCTTTGTGCCTTACGTATATTGCCGCTTACAGTTATATGCTGAGACCACCAGGATTCTTTGATCGGTTTGTTTATATTAAAGAATCTCTTGATACTGTTTGTTTGTTTTGAAGATCTCTTAAATACTGTTTGCTGAAGTCAAAACACTTACTCTTATGTTACACCCTTTTTAGCAGATTTAGACACACATCATGGATAGTCAATTAAAAGTTTACACATGGATATTCATGGGAGCTATGAGAATGGATCAATAGGAGGCTCCTCGGTTTACAGGTCACATAAATGTAAAGACTCCTTCAAACTCCACTCTATAATTCTTCTTCTTTTACTATCCGTTTGGCTCAAGGTATTGATCTTTCTTACTCTTCCTCTCTCTTTTGTGCTTCAGAGAGCTTAAGCGAATTCTCATCGGAGTAGTTTAGAACTAATTCATGCCTGACACATCGCTGGGGAGAATTTCCTCAGCCGTGCAGAATTTTTTGCCCAAGGAGATTAATGGACTGATTTGAAAGGTAACAGTTTACAACGGTATCAACTAATTCGACAACATTCACCTTAGAGTATAGACTTTCAGTGGGGTGAATACTGTTTATTCATCTTGTTTACGATTCTTTAAATTTGTTAATTCTCTTAAAGAGGTGGAAAAAGTGTTTTAGATGTACGTAGAAAGAAAGAAGGAAAACAAGAATAAAATTTGAAATACTCTTCATGATTTTTGGTTTTATTTTTTAACTTATACTACTAGTCAAGATACCCTAAACAGAGATTGTTATGAGAAGATTGTAAAAAAGCCAATATGAAACCTGATAAATATTAGATCTCATTACAGTTTCATCGATATAGATGGATTGTGCATTTTTTTAGGGAATTCTGTGAGCATCCTTTGAGAAATTTAAGATATTCAATCTGATTTGGATATGACTTGACTACTCATATTCAGTCTAGAAGATGACGATTAATCAAAACACAATACATACGGTCATAAATTGCTTGTCAATACCCAAGAAAATTGTACTATATTTGAATATCATGCATTCAGAAATTGAAGTATTTTAGGCTGAATGTTTTGATGCTGAAGACCACATATGTTGAGTGGGTTCTTTAGTCCAATACTTGGGATCCTTTCTGATCATTCACATGGGACCTAGCTTATGGGTTTAGGAAGATTTTGTTTTTTTTTCGAGTAAAAAGGGTTAAAGAAGAACTATTAATATCAGGGTTTCGCAATTAGACAGAGATCTGGTAAGCTAAAGTTGAGACTTGAGAGAGTGATTTACCCGAAAAGCCGGTGATCTCTGAAATATCAAAGATACATAAAAGATGACCACCTTTTAGTGAAAAGAACAACAAAGGAAACATATAGATACCAAACAGTTCCCATGCACGTGGGTATGGACCATTTGATTCCCCATAGCTATATTCCATATTTCAATTCCATAGATTCTTGGTTTCTTCCTTATTTTTCTTTCTCATTTTTATCCTTTTTCATAATATGTGGATCATGAAAACTATGTAAATTCAATATTTAAACTATAAAAAAAATTGTGTGAATGGAAGAGGTAAAGTCACTTGTTTAGTGGGAGTACAATTCATTTTCATCCAGCTTTCATGGCCCCCATTTCTTTTAACCAATTAAGATCGAGCAACACTGACCACACGATCATAGTATGTTCTAGAGAATCATTTACGTATGAGCTATATTCCGTACAGTACGGACTTGCAAATTGCATCCTTTTTTCGAACTTATAAATATTAAAAAAAGTCTTACTTCGGTTAAAATCAAAACCAAAAAATAACAGTATAAACATACGAGCCAATAAAAATTACGAAAAATGATAATTTATTAAATGAAATAGACGAAAAAATGAAACTAAATGATACGTTCATTAATTATTATTTTTATTCGAATTATTTCTAAAACCAAAAACAAAAAACCTGAATCTAATCAAAGAAGCTACAGACTATATAGTTAATGTTTGTATTTCAAACTAGAGGATTATGAAAATTCTTCATAAATTATACCATATACAGAAGACTGTTTAGAAGTATTTTTAAAAATATCTTAAATATCACACGATCAGAAGAAAACGATCTTTGATTAGGTATTCTTTTTAGTTTTCGCCTTTTAATTGTTAGGCGAAAGATTGCGAAAGCAAAAATTAATCGCTTAAGTTTCCACCCTTTAAGATGTACCCATCAAAAAAAAAAAATCAAGATATTTAATTTCGTTTTAGCAAATCTTATGCAAACCTCTAATTAGCACCTTATTATACATACCATCATACTACACATATTTGTGTATGTATAGATGTGTGAATATAAATATGTTAAGTAAGGAGTGAAAGAGCAATCCACAAACCAATCACTTCATAGTTCATACCATATATCAATTCTCTCATAGTCTCATGGCTACTAAATTCATCACCCTCACTCAAATCCACCGCCCTAAAACCCTACTTTCCACCACAAAATCTCGTCGACGCAATAGTAACAAACCCAAACCATTCAAAACCATCAGCGAAAACATGTTGAACAACGTCTTTTCTGGCAAAACGCTAACAGAAATCTACCATAATAAAATAAATTCACACCCTCTTACTAATCCACTACTGTTTATTGAAGATCCGTCCGTAAAAGAAGAGGAGACGAATCAACAAGAACACGGGAAGGTCTCAAACAAAGATGGTAAGTCCATAACCGCGACCAAATACGGAGATTTGAGGCGTGATGTTGCTCGATTAAGCTTGTTGTGGTACATGAAATGTTCCATAAGCCATATATTAAGGAAGGCAAGAGCGTTTTACAATGAGTTTTGTTGTGATACTTATGCTGAGAGTAACACTATGGCTGTGGTAGAGCCATATTTTTCTATTCCGGTAATTAATTAATACCTCCAAATCGACGTAATTAAAAATTGTATTTATAATTAGTAAAATGTTTCATTAGTTTTGTTGTGTTGTAATGTGATGTGCTCTCTATATATGTCATATATGTGTAAACAAGACGTCAAGTTATGTAATTAATGTTATATGAAAACTAATTCCGTGTAGTGTCGTGTTTTTTTTTAGTGTTGTGTTTTCTACGCACCTAATATCATCAGTAATGCACTTAAAATCTCACAAATATTGAATAGACTTAATTAGTTACGTATGTGCTAAACAACAAATCTGAAGATTTTGGGATCAAAAAAATTATCATGTTTCTGTCAATTTTATATTTCTTATCTTATTTAATGGTAAAAACTTTGAGCATGTATAGAATTTAGATCATTTCTTAAGGGAAAGTTATTTTTTCAATCTTTAAAGAGAAAACAATTACGATGTGGAAATTTATATATATCTTGTCATCAAGTTTACAATATTTTGTCAAAGACATTACATTGAAATACATTTCGTGAATAATATATATTGACCATAATCATTTTCTTGTAGTTATTAATCCATTGATAAATACATGGAATTCAGAAATAGTATAAAGAGCCTTATAGGTTTGTAGTTAGTTCCCGAGTATACTCCACTAACTAACTAGCGGATAGGATTGGGATTGGTTGGGTACTTGGGTCCTTCAACTCCAATATGGCACAATTGCCATTTTGGTTCTTCTGAAGGAAGACAACAATACTATATATGGAACCTCAGCTTACCACTGCACTAGCTAGAAAGTTTGATTAGGGAACCTGCGATGAATTCAGGAGGTCATTGGTAAGTACTTTAACTTTTTACTTGAAAATATTGATTTAGAAAATTTAATTTTAAATTAAGGGCCTCTAGTTTTTTTTTTAATTTTAAATTCTATTTTGTTGACTTATAAAAAATAAACGACGACACGAACAAAAAAGAGAAGTCAGACTCTGAAAAAAAATTAAGAGCACATTTAGAACTGTAAAACAGTAAATTAAAAGTGTAAAAATTTGATCAATTAAAAAATAACTTTAATTAAAGACTTGAAACAATTTCCCGAAAAATAAAAAACAAAAATTGAAAAAAACTCTTCAACTTTTAGAATGTACAAACCAATCACCCATATTGACATATTGTATCACAAGATCAAGTGTAAATCTCTTTGAAACTGGAAGATTGACCGATATGTATGCCGTATGTGGCCGATCGAACTAATAAATATGTGATGCAGATTTCTTAACATGTTTGAGGTGAATCCACTTCTGTTACCATGTAACTCCAATAAATTCATTATTCATGGTACCCTTTTGAAGATGATGGACTTTCTTAGTACTAGAGAGAGTAGCTAGTACTGTAGTATACTGAGTGTGTACTAATTTAATGTTGTACGTATGAATAGTAAGATAACTGTCCATGCATGCAGCAGAAACACATGCATAACATTGTAACTAAACTATTAAATTTCATGAGAAGGACCACTCAATATTTAAATACATCGTTATATATGGTCCTCTACACCATAAATGTTTCTGCACCGTTATATATGGTAACTTATGTTGACTCTTACCTGTCCCATTCACTACGAATTACATATTCTTTTCTTCCGTTACTTCTAGAACTATATAGATCTATGGAGATGTTGTCGTGTGGAATAACCGATATTGCTTGACAATAAACTGATAATGACGACCGTAATTAATGATCGTATAATCACTAGAGGTTTGCTAGCTAGTAACTTATATTGACGGCGATATAGATGATGATTAGTCTTAGTCATGTACTCATGTTGTTGTTTTTGTTGATGAGGACGATGATTGAATTCTCTTGTTAAGTACAAACGGGTAATTGTGTATGATTTCACAATTTTATAGTGGAATTTCATATATTTCCAATTTTAATTAGGAGAGTGGATTATAGTGTATTGAAGAAGTACTAGTTTTTTAATTGACGTGAAAATGGTTGGTTTGTTTGAAGTTTTCATGTATAAGCACTAGCAGCATTCTGTAGACTTAAAAATGGGGAAGAATAAGAAAATTGTTTGTGAAAAAAATGATTAAATTCCTAAAGCCCAATTGGTCTTTTATTTCGACCCAACTATCAAACTTGGCTCATCAGCCCATATTCAAATTTTCCAGCTTATGTTAATGACTCGAATTTTTTCCATCGTTTAAAATTTAAAACTGTTTGGACATTTTTGTTTGTTTTACAGCAACCGATTGAACAAACTGAACTTACTATTTTGAGTCTTTGACAACTAAAAAAATATGCACTTCATATTATTCATGTATATAAGACTATAGTTACTAGAGCTATTTTGTTGTCATATCTAATAAGTATGTTGGATAGTGCTTTATGCCTTTACATATTATAGTCTAATAATGTCTAGATCTCAACACGGATGACCTATATCTTTCCGTAATCATAATCATGATTAGTAAAATTAATACCGATAGGTGCCAGCAAAATTTATTTAATATTTTAACTTCTCCTTAAGTCAAACGTGATCTACGATTAGAATTGTACTCTGTATTTGGTATAATTGAGCACAGAATCGCAAAATGATTTTTGTGTGTTCTATTGGTTAGCAATGAGCTAAATCATTTATATAATAATTGATTTTCAGCTATTCTACATTATTATTATTTTGGACAAACATATATTCTACATTATATTTTACGAATTTAATTGGGGGAATATTCTATCTTTCCATTTAGGTTAACTTTTTTTTGTAACAATTATGTATTACTATTCAAACAATTATATAATGTGTTTTAGAAGTTTTAGAACCAACAGACAAGAAGTTTATAACCGTGACGGCGAAAAAAAACAAAAAAACCGTGAAACAACTTAGTTTTTGTAGACAAGTAGTCAAGTACATTTAAAATGTGGCCGACAAAAAAGTTTTTCAATCTTAATTTTTGTATACACTCGAATTAAAATCTAGCAACCATCTTTAACTTTTTAGTTGTCTGGAATCTTTAATTTGGTAACACCAAAATCTTCCATTATGAAAAAACCGATCTAGTTGAATAGATGGCCAAGTAGGGGGAAATAATCATACTCGTGTAAACGTTGGAATTAGATCATAAAGTATACATTCATATTATTATTTTTTTCTTAATTATGTAATAATCATGTGATTAGCTTAACTGGCTTTACATAATAATGTGAGTTGATGGTGTTTCTTGGAACAACCCACATGGAATGTTTCTGTATATTCACTGATGCAATGTTACAAGTTGCAAACATCTTTAAACTTAAGAGAGATTTTTCTTTTTTTGTCATAAACCTTTTATGTTGTGATTTTATATTTTAACTTCCACAACTTAAAAAAGTATCAGTTACACCATTGATGTCTTCATTGGACTAATACATAATTAGTTTTCCTTAAATCTTCCCATGAATCAAACTATGTATGGTAGAACTATCACTACGACGTTGGTTAGCATATAGTATATATATTGTGTAAATTCAGATCGATGTCTATTATGCACTCGAGAGTAGATACTGTAAAATTAATTAGCAAATGGTATGGACCATATTAATTTCTGACTGGATTAAATATGTTATTGGATAATCATTATTTCATGAGAGGTTGATAAATAACGTCAGGTGAACCAGAAAACAAAAAAAAGAAAGATAAATAAGGACCAAATGACCAATCGTTGTTGAGCATGGACTAAACTCCTTGAAAATTTTGATTTTAGTATATTAACCCAATCATTAAAACGAAACTTATGTAATTGTTCAGTTGAAAATGAAAATAATATTGTAAGGATTAAATATTGGTAGATAGTTGGCCAGCTAATGTTTTCTTAAATGCGAACATGTTCTTGTTCATACTGATACTATTAAAACGACTTTTGAACATATTTATCTTATGCTATTCGTATTTCTTCCAACTAAACTCCCGACTATTCTATTCTAGTGTAATGGTTTATTGAATAAATCATAAATAGAAATTGCTGGTAAAGTTTGTACCTTGTGATACTTTAAACCAACTGCAAGTTGTTGCAAATTTGTAACACATGACCAACTTGTAAAGATGATAGAATAAACATCGATATTTGAAAGTTTTAAGTCAATTATTATGCTCTACAGTGGATGTTTAACCATAGTCATTAGAAACATCATTAAGATTGACTATACTATATTGGATATGGAACAATATAGTATTAAGTGGAACCAAATATACTAATAACTATATATGATAAGTGATAACATATTTTATTGTTATAGTATCTCCATTACGCTCAAACGAATCTAATTTGTTCATAATGATCTACAGAACATGATCTTTCACGGCAACATATCGCAGCCAAATCATCCCCACTTTTTTTTAATGTCACACTCAATTTATTTTCTCAAACTTCTCAATGGAAGATAAAGTAGTCGATTATATAACTCATCCACAAAAAAACTTATAAAATATCAATTCAAAACAGAACAAATTCTCGGTGTTGCGCAATCACTTTCAAGTATCAATCATTTGGTAAGCAAAAAATAATTAGCTACTCCAATCTTCATACGAGAAGCCGATATATATCCATAAATCTGTTAGTATATATCCACAAATATGTTAATTCACAATTATCTTTTCATTACAACTTGCTATATTGATGTGATTAGACGACGGGTGATGATAAACTAATTCAATTTTGGAGCCCAGTGGTTTCGTGGATTGTTGTAGTCTTATCTTGAAAGCAGCCCTAGTGACCAACTACATGAAGACCAATTAAAATGGTTGGACAAACTTTTACATCCCATTGTTTGTTTAACTTCAATGTGACGTATTTAAATTCTTCTCTTCATCTATTGGTATAAAATTATAAGCGGACAATAAATGCTATACAAAAATTTATCAAAATTTGAAAATCACGACCTATTATAAGTTTTTTTTTCTTTGTTGATAATTGGTACTGTATGAACTAGCAAAAGTTATAAACAGTTTCTCGGTACTATCCTCTTCTTCTACTTTCTTTATTTTTTCCTGAAATTCTGTGACTATATTTTTCACCGAGAATGTAACATATGGTTTATAGATTCAACAATATACCTTTTTGATTAGTTGCTTATTTTGATTTTGTGTTTTTACAGTAGCTCAAAAATGTTTGGATCATCGTAGTGTCAGATAATTTTGGCTTATGTGAAGGTGAGCTAATCCTACGAAACTAAAATTTCCATGAATAAATTATTAACCAGCGAATAACAAAACAACTATAATGAATCACGGACAAATATTTTTATAGAATTTGTTTTGTTGGGCAAGAGTTTAAAGAATTTATAAAGTGACTTTTCACCAAGGTTCAACAGCTGTTGTGCAAGAAGAATCCCACCGTCAATCACGTGTTTCATCAATCCATCTGCCGCCACGCGTCAACAACACACTCGTTCTCCAATCATATGCTTTGCTCCTCCCGCCGATTAGAAAAATAAAACGGTAATTAATGTTTTTGGTCACCGGAATTGAAAACTGCTCTTTGAGTCTGCTTCTTTGTTTTACAGTTGTCACAAAAACTTTACTTTTTAAAACACCATAAATTCGTTATAAAAATAAAAACAAGATTTGAATGTGGCACGTTGCTTCCATCCATTTAATCATTTGATAATGATACATGAACCATAATCATATGGCATGTTTAGTGATTGATACCTTCTCTAATATCCGCCTAATTTGATCTACTATATGGTCCGATTAGATTTATAAAAAAAACATATTAGTTTAGTTTTGAGAATGTTTTACGCAACAGTTTTCATCAGATCGACCTTGTTCATTTGATATATAAAATTTGAAATTGTTAGTAGAAAAATATTTGAAATTTAATTTTGAAGCTAACGAACGGGCTTTAAATTTTTGAACAAAATAACTAAACTTATGAGTGAGATTCTATTTCGTGGTTGGTCATTTCAAACATGTTATATGTCAGAAAACATAATTTCAAATTTTCAACTATACTACTTCTCCGCCAGCTTTTATACCAAATTCCAGTTTTAAATATATTTTTTGTTTGGTTTACTATGCCAGTTATAAATATTGATATAAGATATTCATGAATGTAATTTGGAATAATGATTGAATATCACACAAAAAATAGTTGATGTTTTTATTTTTATTTTTTGAGTGAGATAGGGTAGAGTTTTATTTTATTTAGTTCTGTAGGTAGAAAGCTCCATAAGAGATTTGACAATAACTAATAAGAGTCTAAATAAGTTTGAATTATTGAACACTTAACAATTGTTTTCGTAGATAAATTTTTTTTCATAAGATAAGATAAGCTTCGAAATGCATAATCATATTCCCTTTTGAGGTTCCGATAGACTGGATGGACTTTGTTGTTTACTTGTTACATCACTTTGGTCCTTTTCTTAGGTTACTTCTCTTCTTCCCCTATCTTTCTTTTTAAAAAATAAAATAAAATTAATAAATGCATATTATGATGTAACATAATACAGTAAACCTCTATAAATTAATATTCTATAAATTAATAACTTTTTTTAAATTAATAAATATTTCTGGTCCAGGATCAATATAAAAAGTGACATAAATCGATAAATTAATAAGATAATAATTTTTTAAAAGTCTTATGTAAATATATGGTCCCATCAATATCATAAATTAATAATTGTATAAATGTATCAACTATATATCTATATATTATATGTAAAAAATTCTTTAAAATATATTAAGAATAAGTTTTTGCTTAAATTCATATTTGTTTTTTGTTGAGTATAGTTTTCATATTTTACTGTATCAAAACTTTTGGTATTGTTTTCTATACATTATTATTATATTTTACTTGTAACTGTTCTAGAAAGATTTTTCTATAATGAAAGAAATCTTATAGAAAATTTTAAAAAGTTACTAAATTAGGAAATTCTCTCTATAAATTAATAAATATTAATTTATCGATAAATTGATACCTCTCTAAATTAATAAAATTTTACATTCTCAACATTATTAATTTATAGAGGTTTTACTGTATTTTGATATGAAAACCTGTCCACCAATCGTATAGTCTCTAACAATTTTCCGATTAATTTTGTCTATTCTTACGAATATATATGATATTAAAAACAATTATAATCGTTAGCTTTCTAATTATGGACTAGGCTTCCTATAATTTTATTGAAAAGAGAAAGAGTTGGTAACACCGAAACTACGGGGTGAGGTTGCACACAGAGAATAAGATCACTTTTTACAAAATGAAAAGACAAAAACAGTCCATATTCCCCGAACAAATCGTCAGCTGTGTTTGTTGGCTGAGGAACGCGTAATTTACAAGCTGATAAAGAGAGATTCGTTACATAACAAACATTTCCAACAACACCATTACTCCATTACATAACCGGTCCGACCGGATCACGTCACCCACCCCCGACATTCGGGTCGGATCCTATCCAACCCATTTAACCGAACACCTTTTGTGACGTGTCAACTCACTATACCCCTATTAGCATTTCTGAACTCAAGTCTTCTTCACGCACGAACCCCTCATTTTATGTCAATCTTTGATATCTCACCCCTTACATTAATTTTTTTTCAGTCAGCCCCACAATCATTAATGTTATATTGACTGACCAAGTAATCAATTAATCCATGTCCTTTTACCAAAGGACATGACATGAGTTGGAAATTTATAATTTTCAATAAAAACTATATATTATATGCTCAAGAGGTAAACCAATTGTATTTCATATGCTCTTATATACCTTATAGCCATCTTTATTTTTACTTAAAAATCATATCAATTATACATTTAACGTTTTTACTAAAACAATAGTGAGTTTAAAGTTAAAGAAAAGTATCATAATTTTTAATGAAAATTTACATATTATTAATATAGATTTGATTATTATTCTCTATGATTTTTATTATGCCAATAGTATAAAGGGGGTTATTGTATAGAAAGGGAAGAAAATGGTCATATTTATAAGCAAATAATAATGTCGGATAAAAACTGAAAACATTTTGGTATATAAACATATCATCTTCTCGTACACACCACAATTCTTTTGTTTTATTATATACTCTTTTTTTTTTTTTGGTGTCACGAAAACGAACGAATCAGTGTCGGCTCTTGGGTTCCGAACAAAAACAACATT
>Ga0041059_1001432_pt1 | contig 18930 bp, 7 predicted proteins | sample AraColnosormetaG_FD_56232 | JGI IMG/M metagenome (GOLD analysis project Ga0041059, IMG submission 56232) | Arabidopsis roots microbial communities from North Carolina, USA - Col MF nosort | ecosystem: Host-associated > Plants > Roots > Unclassified | place: USA: North Carolina | collected 2013-09-02
GAGAAAGAGGGATTTTTTATGGGGGGAATTTAAATTGAAATTAATTCCTTAATACTCTTCAAAGATTTTGAAAACTTAGTGGTGGCAACTGCCTCCTTCTCATGTAAGGTGGATCCACCCCTATCTAGCGCCATTCAGAGTTTCGAGAGCGTGGATGATAGGTATGTGTCCTGCAAATTTAAATCATGGTTACAAAAATCTGAAGTAAAACAGTTTTCTAGTACTCTATTAACTATTACTATTGTAGATATTAAAATTGTTGTTTCATACTCTCATCTTGATGGCTACTTTTTCAGGTTTTTATTATGATGTTAAAGATATCTATTTGCTATTGCCGGCTTTTCAAATTATAATCATGATCAAAAGAAATTAAGAATTATTATTATGGCTTTGTACTTTCTAATTGTAATCAAGTTAATGTTTCAAACTTTCTTTCTAGGGACAAAAATAGGTAATCTCTTTTATGGTATTTTAAATAAAATTAACACACTATTTTAAATTATAATCGGGGTAAGCATATACACTCATTGTCTTGACTAATGTAAACCATTGTATCAAAGCCAATACTTGACCCACCGATCTATACCCGAACATACCAAAATCAATGGTTAAAACTTAGAAGGGTCACCATCTCGAAAAAACATATTATAAATAATAATATTACATACTAGAGATGGGAAATTAAAGATCTGGACTAATATATAAAATATATGGGTCAATTAATTTATTACCAATTATTTTGAGTTAGAAGCACATATTCTAATTCAAAATCATCGTGTTGACGGAAAAAAAGTCGGCCTAAACTAGCACGAGTAAAACTATATACTTATGCAATGTATATCTTATTAAAATTCAAATATACAATCGATACAAATTTATATTTATATCTTACATCCGCTTATTTAGTCGGACCTTACCTAGTAAAATTAAAAAGTACCATTATAAAAGTGTCGGCCTAAAATATTATAAGTGAAATGGAACATTTTGTGCAAAGTTATTAATTATTTTACTAATGTGCATGTACCATTTTACGTACTCTTCCACATAAACTAGAAAATTATGCAAATTAGGCATTTTTATTACAAATAATTTTGTAACTATGTACTTTAAAAAAAATTGTAAAATAGGTAGTGCTGTCTTTTCCTCTTATAATACAACACAATTGTAACATGACCAACTTAACCTTTTACTCTTTTTTTCTTTTTTTATCAAAAACTTTTACTCTTTTCATTTGTTCACATAAAGATCCCACAAAAATCAATTATAAAATCATACTTTTTTTTTCTCCTTTACATTTTTAATTTGATTTTGTTATAAATCATCCTAAAATATTTACCACAGTAACATTTTAAAATAATAATTTTATTTTTGTGAATCTAAAGAACCTAATTTTGTTATATATTTGTAGATACGTAATCTTCTATTTTGTTTTAACTCAACTCAACGGTGTACAAAATCATATAAAAGATTACATACTTTACCAATTATTTTTGAAAAATATCTACTTTATCAAAAAAACTTATAATTAATCTATAGTATATTAGAGCAGCTATATCATTATCAAGATATGTAAAGTAGATATTTTTATTAAAAAAATGTTAAATAGAGGAAAAATAAGAAGATAAGATAGAGACTTAGATAACATATGACATTCATAGTTAAATTATTAAAATAATATATATACATATATATGATTAAAAATATTATTTTACTTTACTTTTATGTGATTTCAAGATATTCGAACCAATAAAGATGCTCCTACTATCTAGGTTTTTTGATACTTCTTTTGTTCTTTTTTAATTTTCTAGCTTTTCTACTACCTATGAAGAATAGAAAATCAACGACACTTAGGCATGTTAATCATGCTAGCAAGGCCTAGTCCGACCTATATTTTGCAAGGCTTGTTGGGCTTGTTAGAATCGGTTCTCATGAACATTAACAAGTATCAACAACCATAAGAAACCCTTCCCGCTCGTATGAATGCTCATCATGTTTGTCTTGGAGAAAAATCTCTACCAATCGAATTGGACAACAAATTTGAAGAAGATGAAGAAGAGCATAAAGAAGAAGATGTTCCCAATATGTAATGGTTATGGATTATGACCAACTTCCACCAAAAGAAAGATCATTTTAATCTTGCTATATGTCGTAGTGTGCTGAATATCTCTTCTTTGTAATTCTACATACTAACGAAGATTTTAGTCTAATTTTTTCTTTATTTTATTTTATTTGTTATAGAAAGAAATTGGGAAATTGTACCATTGCTTTTTGTGGGGTAAACTTTTCTAATTTTCTAACACTCAGATTTGACAAAGAAAGATTTTGTCATATTTTATTTTATTTTAACTAATTCATACTATTAGAGTGCTAGAAAAGTCTCACATGGGAAATTGGATAATTTCTACACTAGTATATAATGTTTATGGGTGTCTCCACTCATTCTCAATTGTTTTTGAGTTGGATGCCATGATTCCTAATATGGTATCAGAACCAAGTTTTATTGAATCTATTATTGTGGCTCATTCTGGTTAGTTTCAATGCATACTTGGATTTCTTTAATGTTCATTACCAAGACCACTAGAGGATCATTGTAATTTAGTTTTGATCATGTAGGTTCATCGTTCCCAATCCTTTCATCTTGAGGAGGAATATTAAAGTTTATATAGCTGGTTTAGTTATGGTTTAATTTGGTTAATATCTTTGGTTTAGTTTGCTATGTATTTAAGCTTAATCATGTATACATTGACTTGAATAAAGAAAATATCTTTTCTCATATTATGTTTTCTCTTGAACTCTCCCTAATGGAAAATAGCATTAATATGGTATCAGAGTCCAATATTAGCGCAACAGACGATTTTTCACATAGACGATTTTTCATCTATGACATGTACAAGTAAATCATTTTGTTGTAATATTTCTGAGATAATGGACTTGATTCATTTTTATTGGACCGTTTTTCACCCATATCTTAAGAAGATTTATTAAAATATTAAAAAAATCCAACATAAAAGTTGGGTAATTTATGCATTAATAGATAATGTTCTATATTCATTCTCAATTAGTTTTGAGTTAAAAGCTTATATGTAAACAAATGTGACATTTGAAATGTCAAATACTAGATCCCGTCCGTAGGATAGACGGGCAAGTTCAAGCGTATGACCACCAAACTTTTGAGTTTATTGAAGGTCATATTTTTTGATAAATATAATGGATTTTAGCCTTTTAGGGAGCAATATTCATAAGCCCATGGTTTCATTTAAAACAATATCGTTTATTTTAGAAAATAGTTTGTGAAGGCCACATATTTCTAATTTTCCTTCTTTAATATGGTGGACAAAAAAAAAGCAAAATCCTTCATTTAATTGTATCTTACCTAACTTCTCATCTTTCTATCCCTTTTTTTGCCTTTTATTTTCTTTTGTATTCCTTTTAAAAATTAATTAGAATTCAAATTTACACAAAATAGGAAAAAATACATTACTACGACAAATTATACAAGGGGCCACTTTTTTTTTTGGTTGCTTCAGACGACTAGTTTTGTTGGACCGATCATAGCAGACACAAATCTCTTTTCAATGTCGACAATGGCATCAATGAAATCCAGCCAAAAGTCTTGGACCAGCAATAGTGATACATAAGTACATACAACAACAACTAAAACTTATTCACCAAGACAATTTATTACCTTGTTTCTAATGAATCAAGAATCTGATCCTTATTTCACTGAAAATGGCCAAACCTCCAAAGAATATCCGGCTAAGAGACACCGAAACAACAACAAGACACATAAACAACTAATTTGGATTATACGTTAAATGAAGGAGTAATGAAGTTCGAGAAGAGACTTATGAGGAGGAGATGAATTGTTTATATGTTGGAGCCGAATCCGCCACCGCCTGGAGTAAGAATCTGTAAGATTTCACCGGCTTCTACGTGTACCGTATTCTTGCCTCCAAGATAGATTCTTCGTTTGTCTTTAGTGATGAGATAGTTTGCTCCACGGAGTCCATTTTGGCCACCGTTCAATCCACGTGGCGAGTGAACTCTTCTCTCTGAGAGGATGCTAACCACTACAGGCTTTCTAAACTCTATCTCTCTCACCAATCCATCGCCTCCTTTATGCAACCCATTGCCTCCACTATTCTCTCTCAATCCAAATCTATGCAACAGAACCGGGTACCTGATAAAAACCCATGTGTTAGTCTAGTGCAAGTACGTCTGACCATTCAGTTTTTTTCATAGCTACAGAACTAACAGGATGTTTCAGCACCTTTGCTCAAAGATCTCGGGATCAGTCATCCGCGTGTTAGTCATATGGCATTGGACTCCGCTTGTCCCGTTCCATGTGGGTCCGGCTCCGCATCCACCACCAATGGTCTCGTAGTACCCAAATGTGTCGTCTCCAAATGTGAGATTGTTCATGCATCCTTGGGAACAAGCACAAGCCTGGAATGCTGTTAGGACAACATCTGTAACTCTCTGGGATGTTAGAACGTTGCCTCCAACAACAGCTGCTTTTTCGCTTGGAGACAGGAATGAACCAGCGGGTATGCGGATCTCAACCGGAGCTAAGCAGCCTTGGTTTAGCGGAATGTCGACATTAACCAAACAACGGAGGCAGTAAATAACCGCTGCAGATGTAACTGCTTCTGGGGCATTCCAGTTACCGTAGACTTCCGGGCTTGTGCCTGTAAAGTCAAAGGAGGCTTCTCCTTTGTCGGCATCAATTGTGAGTTTTAAGTGAATTATGGATCCATCATCCATGTAATCCTCTTCTTCTATGGTCACGGAGTTACCAACCCTGGAATTTGGTGTTTCCGAGGAAACTCTATTAGCTACAGACTTCAGCATTTCTCTCACTGCTTCTTCGGCGTTAAGCTGAACGTATTTCATGTAAGCCTGAACAGTTCCAAGGCCATATTGCTCAATCAGCTCTTTAATTAGAGAAATTCCTCTTTGGTTTGCAGCTATCTGAGCTTGGAGATCCGAGAGATTGTCCTGAATCCGTCTGGTTCCTGGAATCTTAGTTGTTGTCTCATCAGAAGAAGGGAATTGAAGAAGTTTTACAATTCCTTCTTCCTGAAAAACACCTTTTTCAACAACTTTAAATGCTTTTATCGCAGCTCCTTCCTCCCAAATCGCCTTTGAGAACGGAGGCATGCTTCCGGGAGTTATGCCTCCTACTTCTGCGTGGTGACCTCTACTAGCCACAAAGAACACAAGCTTTCCCTTGTCAAAAACAGGTGTGATAACGGTTATATCAGGCAAATGGCTACCACCGGCGCAAGGATGATTTGTTACCAAAACATCTCCTTCGTTCAGATTTTCACCCCAATGTTTGAGCTGCCAGCGAACTGTACTGGACATGGCACCCAGATGAACTGGAACATGTGGCGCATTAGCAACTAAGCCACCGTCAGGACTAAACAAGGCGCATGAAAAATCCAATCTTTCTTTGATATTTGTCGATATGGAAGTACGTTGCAGGGTTCTTCCCATTTGCTCAGCTATACCCATGAATCTGTGATTAAATATGGATAGCTGAACAACATCTGCAACATTCTCTGCAAGCTTCACACTGCTCGTTGCTGGCTCTACCTCAATTTTAATGTTTCCATACTTTGTAATGATGGCTTTGCACTGAGGTTCTACAATAACTGTACTGTTCCCGTTCATGATGATCGCAGGGCCGAGAATCTCATGGCCAAAACCTAAATTCTCCAACTTGAACAACGGTGTGTCATGCCATCCGCCTTCAAAGTAAACCTTGTAGTGCCTTTCAACCTTAGGAGTGACAGGGGCAGCTTCAACTGCCCGTGGTTTTAGTATACTAGTCACTCCAATTCCCCGAACCCGAACATCACATATGAGAAGATTTCTGTTTTGAAGTTTAAATCCATACTCTTGCTCGAAAAGCTTGAGAAACTCTGCAGCATAATCAAATGCCGACCCATCTCCAGTTTTTTTACCCTTTACCATGATAGCTGTATCTGTCCCATCATATCTTAAGTTCAAATATGTCTCAGTGGAGATATTTCCATCACCAAACCCCTGTTCCTGGAGCTTTTCTCTCACTTCTCTCAGCAATACCGTTTCCCTTCTAAAGACCTCTGAAAGAGATTCAGGGCCATAAACAGCTGAATATGGCTCTTGAGCATCTTCAATGACATCTGCCAAACCCATTCCATAAGCACTCAAAATTCCACAGTATCTGTGAACAAGAACTTCTTTCATGCCCAAAGACCTAGCTATTGCACAAGCATGTTGCGGTCCAGCACCTCCAAAGCATGCGAGTGCATGATTCTTTGTTTCATGACCCTTCATCTCTGTCAGTTGCCGTATGGGACGGCACATTGTCTCGTTAGCAACACTCACAAAACCCATTGCTATTTCCTCCACAGACATGTCTTTTGCAGATGGATCCTGGCTCTTTCTATATATATTAATCTGTCCTGCAAGCTTTTCAAATGCTTCTCTTGTTGCTGCTACATCTAAGGGCTGATCTTCATTGGGCCCAAATATGGATGGAAAATAATCAGGAATAACAAACCCCAAAACAAGATTCGCATCAGTAACTGCTAACTCACCTCCTTTCCGGTAACAAACTGGACCTGGGTGAGCACCCACAGAATCAGGTCCCACTCGGAAAGCACCAAACTGAAACTTTAGTTTCGACCCACCACCGGCAGCAACGGTATTTATGTCAAGCTGTGGCGCTTGTATAATTGTTCCAGCAATCTGAGTTTCTATAACTTGCTCATAACTTCCATCATAGCGGCTAACATCCGTTGACGTACCACCCATATCAAATCCAATCAGCGGTTTTTCAGTTTCAAGACCAAAGAGTGTCTGTGAGTAACCAACAACTCCTCCTGCTGGACCTGATAACACAGCCTTATGCCCTGAAAACCTACTTTCTGGTGCTAAACCTCCATCAGATTGCATGAATAAAACATTCACTTTCCCAAGATCATCATCAAATTTGGAAATAAAACCCGACAAGTACTCTTTAATCACTGGTGTCAAATACGCATCCACAGTAGCTGTTAAACCCCGAGGAACAGCCCGAACCATGGGTGTCAAAGCAGAAGACAACGAAACATGTCTAAAACCCATCTCTAAAGCCAACTTCTCCACATCCATCTCATGCTTCGGATAAGTATACGAATGCATCAAAACAACAGCCAAACAACTTATCCCTTTATCAAGCAAACCCTTCAACAAAGGTTTCAAACCTTCTCCATCAAACGGCTTCACAACTCTAAGAAACTCCCCAGACACTCCTTTAATCAACGACCCTTCATCATCATCATCATCTTCCAACGCAAGCACAACTCTTTCATCAACCTCTATAACCTCCTCATAAAGATTCGACGGTTTCGCAACAGTAAGATCAAAAATATCAGGTCTAGCTTGATTACCTATCTGCAACAAATCTTTAAACCCTTTAGTTACACACAAAGCTATTCTTTCACCTTTCCTCTCTAACAAAGCATTCGTTGCCACAGTAGTTCCCATTCTAATCCACTGTATCTTATCAGTTGGTATCTTCGACGTTCTTGGTATCTTCTTCCCTGTATACTCCTCGAGTATTCTCCGAATTCCTTCGACCGGAGCATCGTCGTAATTCGATGGATCAACTGATAAAAGCTTCAACACATGACCATCGGAATGTCCTGGAATCTCAGCGTATACATCAGTGAAAGTACCTCCTCTATCTATACAAAATCTTAGCTTTCCTTCGATTACAGTTCCCATCTCACTCTCTCTGCATAACCCAACAACGAAATTACACTAAATTACCAATTCACAACAACGATATTGAGAGATCATAACAGCAATTTTAGATAGTATCGATTAAAATGAAACTACGAGAGAAGGGGTTTGTAATCAAAATCCAGATATTTATGAAAGTACCTTGCTTTGGTGGCGAAGATCGTTGAAGGATCGAGTTTTAGCGAAGAGTCAACAGTGTAGTGGGTGAATGATGAAGAAGATGAATCAGGTGGTGATGATGATGAGAATGTGAAGGATCTTCTTTTGCTTTTCCGGTTTTACTAAACCATTTCGGTTTTTGGTTGGTTAGAATTTAAAACGGATATAATCATAAACCCCACGGTATGAATGAATGTGTTGGCCTAATTTGTGTAATGTTATCTACTGGACCGGATCGGGATATTCGATTTTGAATAACGAATTATTAACATTTTAGAGGCCACATTTCTATATAAATTTATTGTTTATTTACTTTTTAATTAATATAATTAGATTATATGATGAAATCTCCTATAATATCATACTTTAAAATTATTTCTTAAAACAGATGTGTATATCCATATTACGAAACTTTACATACATACTAATATGCACATAAGAAAAATCGTTTTTTTTTGTTACATGTTGGGAAAATATAAAATTGTAAAATACACTAATTATAATGATTTTCTAGTATTTTAAATCATATTTTGTTAAAACCAAAAAATTGAGTGTTAAGTAAAAAAATTACAAAAAAACATATATCTTTTTCACTCTTCTTCTTTTTTAAAGGACGAAAAATGACTAATTAAAGCTTTAATTTCAATTTTCCTTCTTTTATAGGCACACTCTAGGTTTGGGATATATGTTTAAACTAAAATGTCATATAGTTACAAGTTGCCTTAAACCTCTCAAAACATGGGCACACCATTTGCCTTAAACTTCTCGAAACATGGGCACCAACCCGGGAGCAGAGTCCCCACCGGCAAGGGGGACATGAGACTGCCATCCCCCTTTTATCCCGCGGATTCCGTTTTTTGTCCTAAAATTTTTGAGCTAGGTTAGTCATAGGATTATTTGGAAACACGTCTTTCCTATTCCATCTTTTCTCGAATTTCCTAGTAGATAGGTACATCATCTGTATTTTAAGCCCACCACTATGTGAATGTGCGATGTTTATCTATTAGACCGGATCAGGATATTGGGTTTAGCGCGAAAGTAGGCCAATAACCGTGATATCCCAATTTTGATTTTTACTATTACTCAGATTCGAATCTATCGCATCCGGATATCCGATTGAATTTTGGATCCGGATCTAATTAGCCTAATAAAGTTTGATACATTAGGATTGAGTTAGCGTAATTAGCTACTACACTATGATATATATTGGGATTGGATAGCTTAAGCATATTTAATTGAGACATTGGTGGACGCATGTTAAAATTATAGCTCATGGGCGGTAGTAAAAATTTGACTCGAACTTTCTGAATGTTGATTAAAAATTGGTGGTAAATGTCTCATTTCGTTTTTGACATCATAGTAGAGATGATAGCTAGATATGCCCATAAAAATATATGAGTCCTAAAAACAAATAAAAAATAAGAATCCTAACAAATGCATTTTGAAGTAGTGGACAATATGTAATTGCTGGCTACTCTTGCTTTGTACTTCATAGAACAACGATCTCTCCTCTTCCTCCTTTCTCTGCGAAACTCACATGCTTCTGCATTTTATTTGGAACAACAACGTTTTATAAAATGTCAAATACAAACAAAGAGATCTCCTTTAGTTTGCGTGTTCATTTCACAAATATATTCATGGCAAAAAAAATATAAAAAAAATATGAGTTACAGTTTGAAACAACGAAACCCAAAGTACATTAAATGCGGATTTGATGTTTGATCATATACTATACATAGTGATAATTCATCATACGTTCTGGTTCCAAAAACTTTAGGCAATTGAGTAGCATAAATATTAATGTCTTCATGACTATTGCATGTAGTTTATTGGTTTGTAATAGTTTCTTTGTTGATGTGTCACCATTTATATTCAAATCGGATAAAATGCATGTTGTTGGAAAAAAAACGTAATTTCAAATATTTAGCTATGCTATAAGACCTTTGTTTTAGTTATGCACTTATGCTATATATAAGACCTTAGGATTGATAACTTCAAATGTATTTCGATCATGTAATTTTCTCGGACATTTACCTCTCGTGCTTTGTAATGGTTGTTTATCTCCGCAATTCCAAGTCTCTGGCGAAGGCCATCGTTATCCCTACCGCCTTGTATCCCACCGGAACTCTCCATATAAGCACTGATAATCTTCGCTGCCACTTCCGAAGCATCATGGCTCTCTTCCATTAACTTTGTTATCTGAGACCTAGGCAGCCTTAACCTCACCCTCGTATGTCCAAGCTCAGGCCCATCTCCTACTACGTCAGATCTTGCTGCACCAACATCAGAAACCGTTCTCCTTGAAAGCATTAACATCTCTAAACGCTCCTTTGCGCCAACATGTATATTACCGGACATAACTCTCCGGTATGGAAGCTTATTCCTCTTATCTACCGGTGGAAGGTCCACCAAAAAATATGTGTGATTAGGCTTTAATATTTGATTCGGCTCTAGAGGTTTGGCGCGAACTCCTAATCGTTTCACGGTCTCGGAGTCTAACAGCACGAATCCGGGATACTCTTTCGTGGCGTCACTCGCCGTCACCGGAGTTTTGAGCCGGAAAATATCGCCGTCGATCTTCATAACTTTCACCTTGTTTCTCCTCACCATTATAGTGTTCCCCATTTTTCTGTCTTTTTTGTTGAATATATCTCATAAAGCATGCAACGCTATCTATTTATATGTTGAGGAGGATTTGGTTCAAGCTTTTTGATTAGTGTGTGAAGCTTTGATATTCTCTGAGATTCCTCATTTTTTAATAAAGTCTAACGTTGAATTTAATTAACTAATTATGTTGAAAAAAAATAAACGTGAAAAAGTCGGTCGATTGCGATACATTTTCTCATAGCTTTTTTCTTTTAGGCATTTTAAAAAGTAATCAGTAGTCGCCATGATTATCCTAATATTAACGACTAGGTACGTACGTTACGTTATATTCAATTCTGTTAGGCGGTTATCCAAGTTATACTCGGTCACCGTGTTATTATAGTATAGAAATTCATCCCAAACAAAAAAAAGTATTGTGATGAAGCTATTGGAACTCACCTAAAAAGTAAGAAAATCATACATCTATTTAGAAACTACGACATTTTGATCATCTATATGTATGAAAAATATGTTTCACAGATGAAATATGAAAAATATGTTTCAAACTTTATATTGGTACTTTATCCATATAGAAAGGATATTCGTCATCGCCCATCAAAGTGCTTCCAGTTCCGAAAAGACTTGTTTTCTTACAACTAACATCATCTTTTTGTTAAGTTGTAGGTCAATCCAACCTGAATTACTCTATCGTTCGGCAACTTTCATGACCGTTCTCCTAGAAGGCTAGATAGTTTTGTACGTCTCATTGTCTATTCTAAATCGATTCTCTAATTTTCTTGCTCCTTTTCATTCCTTCCTCTTATTTTTTTCCGTAAATCATTCTAAATTATGGCTCCGTACACAAAAAAGCACAAGAAGAGAAAGTGGAATATATACCACATTTAATAAAAGAAAAAGTTCACATTTTGAGTTGTTGTTACATAAGGTAGTACGTACCAAAAAAACATAATCTAAAGTAAACAATAAAAAATGCTTACTAAATACACTATAAATTAATAATGTTAGACCTTGAAGTTTATTAATTTATAGTAATATTAAATTATAAAAAGATTACGCAAAATACAATTTCTTTATTTAAATTTCTTTTAAAAAAATTTCTTTATGCTTTCTTGTTTGTATATTCAATTATGTTAAATTTTATTTTTCTTTTGACTTCCTTAATTTCTTTTTATGCAAGATAGTATATACTTATATCTATGACATTTATGAACTTCAAATTGTGATTAATAATTTTGGTTATCGGAATAGAAAAGATATCAATAGCCTATTCGACTATATAGTTGAAAATAAAGCATGCTCAAATTTTTGAGTATAGAACAAATTGTAGCTTTTGTTTGCAATGTTGGTGAAGAAGTTGAAAACGATAATATTGAACCTTTGGAAGTAGTAATACATAAGAAAGCAATTGTCGAGTTTAGAAGACATCAGAAGTTTTTGATGCAATATGAAAAATTAGAGATGAATTTTAACGAGATTTGAACTTTAATACTAGATTCGTATTATACTAGATTATCTTAAAATGTATGCTTAAGAATTAATATTATTAATTTATGATATTATTGAGACCATATTTTTATATAAAAAATTTTAAAAAATATTATCTTATCGATTTTTGTTAATTTTTACATTGATCCGACTTGAAACGGATAAAATTTATTAATTTATCTATTAATTTATAGAGTGTTTATTAACATTTAGTATATCACAATAATTAGTTTTTTTAATCATATAACATCTTTAATAGCCAAACAAATAAAACAATAAAAAATAAATAAATGGAAAAACAGTTCCGTGATTTTGAAATGAATCTGGATTTTGGTTTAGGATTCCCAAAAAAAAGAAAAAAACGTGCCAGACCAAAAAAAAACCTCACCTAACCCTATCTAGAGACATTAACTTCGTTGACAAATTCTCCCGCCGCCGGGTATAGAACTTTAATATCGGGTCCGGTTTACTGTAAGAAACCAAACCGAATAGTCCTCAAATTAGCAATCGAACCGGTTTGAGTCCGGGTATGAAAACAGTGAGCTTTAGTTAAAAAGTCTCATGGGTCAAACAGAAGCTATCTTAAAGGTCAGCTCTTGATGCCATTCTCCTTCCCGACAACAACAACCACTTCTCTTCCATTCCACAAGGACCACAATCACTTCAACCTTAATCGAAATCTCCGGTTTTGCTCAAACCTGAAATAATTTGTACAATTGTACTTAACTAATACAGTTGTGTTTTGTTTTTCTTTAATTTGATATATATTTGTTTTTTTTAGTGGATTTTGATTGATAATTTTGTTGTAAGATCGAGAAATAGGAGAATGACGACGCCTCCAGTTCTATCTCTCGCTCTTCCTTCAGATACTGGTCGTGTTCTTAGTATCCAATCCCACACTGTTCAGGTTTTTGTTCGAACTCTTAAGATTTACTTATCTTATCATTAGAAACTGTGTTTAAAGTTTCAATTTTGATTGGTTGCCCTTAAGAAAAAAACAGAGCTTTTTCTGCTTTTGAATCTGAATTTGTTTGATTACAAAGATTCAAGATTCTACTTTATTCCCTGCATGATGATTTTCTTATAAAGGTTTAGACTTTTTTATTGAATTGAAGAACAATAATATGTTTACTTATCTTATCATTAGAAACTGTGTTAAAGTTTCGATTTTGTTTTGTTGCTCTTAAAACGTTTTAAGCAAAAACAGAGATTTGTTTTTGCATTTGAATCTGAATTTGGGATAAATCAATAAGCTGGTAATGAATTGTGTGCTAATTCACATTGAATATATTAGTGATGCAATGTTTTTAATACAAGATTCTACTTTATTCCTTAGATGACTTTGCATAAAGTTTTAGACTTTAGGTAATCAAAAGAAGAACTTCGATGTGTGGAGAACAATTTATAGTCTGTTCCTTAATTTACCAATTGTTGATGATAAATCTTGTGTTTATTGGTTCGATGAGTAATATGATTTTGCTAATGGAAGTCAAATATATTAGTGTTTCTATGCTTGAGTTAATATAATTGTGCTAAGGTATGTCAACATATTAGTGTTGGTTAGATTACACTGTCTCTCTATGCTTGAGTTCTGCAACTTTTTTTTTTTTGTGTGTGTGTGTGTGTTACCAGAAATGTGATGCCATTTTATATGTCTATTACTTTCTTAGGGATATGTTGGTAACAAATCAGCTGTCTTTCCTCTTCAATTGTTGGGGTATGATGTGGATCCAATCAACTCTGTACAATTCTCGAATCATACAGGTAATATTTGGTCACAGTAATGTAGAGCCTAATGTTCCTGAAATTACTGTTGTCGTATCTTCGTTATTGGTGTATCTGAATCTACTGATTTGGCATTACTAAAACTTTTTTCCAGGGTATCCTACATTTAAAGGACAGGTTTTGAATGGTCAGCAATTGTGTGATTTGATTGAAGGTCTTGAAGCAAACGATTTGTTGTTCTACACTCATGTATTAACAGGTTCTCACTTTAAACACTGGATGCTTCTTTTATTGGTCAAATGATATTTCCTTAAGGAAAAATATTGGAAAGGATGGGGCTTCTCTATCCCTTTCCTACTTAGTTGAAGTGGCTGAGACTATGGAACTTATATCCCTGGTTTATGTGATTATAGTGTGTTGAAACCTCTGGAAAAATTGAGCATTTCTCTGGAACCTTGTATCAATAGCTATGTTTTATAGTAACTCTCTTATGCTTCAAATCTGAATGTGACAATACTTTTGGTGTAGAGTCATTTTTAAAAGCAGCAGTGCTTTGTATTAGTTCTTTAAATCTTTATGTTTTCAAAATACAGGTTATATTGGATCAGTGTCATTCCTGGATACAATTTTGGAGGTTATTAATAAGCTTCGCTCTGTAAACCCGAATCTTACATATGGTGGGTGCATTGCGTCCTCTTTTTAGTCCCTTTATGTTTTTGATACCTTGGAAGATTGGAATAGACTCTATCTTTGTAGTATTTTTAGTTGCAGAAAACTGGATTGAGAGGTCATTATCTGTTATGTGAACATGTTTTGGATCTCTGAAATGGTAAAATTATGCTAATTTTAGTCTATTCCTGATTAGTATGTGATCCGGTGATGGGTGATGAAGGAAAGTTGTATGTGCCTGAAGAACTGGTACATGTTTATCGTGAAAAGGTAAACATGTGACTATAAGAAATTATTTTGTGCTTTCAGTTAGATCAGTTGATATATATACTTTATATGTTACCCTTTTCTCATTGTAAATGTGTAAATCCCTAATGGTATTATTCTGTTAGGTTGTTCCCTTGGCTTCTATGTTGACTCCTAACCAGTTTGAGGCAGAGAAGTTAACAGGACTAAGGTACTTGATTATTTATCGAACGTTGTAGTCTTTAGCCTGTGAGGTGTCATGAATGGAACTGTGTTTGAAGTGGTTGTTGAAGTTTATACTTATATGGTAGTGGCATTTAGCTCTCTGATTGAGTTAAGTGGAAACTGTGAACACCGGATATGTGGGATTCCCTACTGTAGAAATCTTTTTTGTTATGGTTAAAAACATCGCAGTCCTAAAATACTACAGGATAAATTCTGAGGAAGATGGCAGGGAAGCTTGTGCTATTCTTCATGCAGCTGGTCCTTCAAAGGTTTGTACGCTACGCTTGCAACCTCTTTTCTCTACTCATTGCATCCATTAGAAACCTTCCCTAAATTAGCTTCTTTGCTTACCGTGCACGATTAGCTTTGCGGTTTCTATAAAAATTCTCAACGATTTTTAATGTTTGGCAGGTTGTGATCACTAGCATTACTATAGGAGGCATTCTATTACTTATCGGAAGCCATCAGAAAGAAAAGGTAGGTTTCTAATGAATTTTCGCAGCATTGAGTATGTTGTAACTAAACAGAATTAACTGATCTTAGTTTTTAAACCTCAGGGTCTCAAGCCTGAGCAATTCAAGATTTTGATACACAAAATCCCTGCTTATTTTACGGTATGTACTTCATCATTTACAGAAGTTTAAATATAATACCAATCATATGGTTTCCACTTGTGTGAAATGCTGAAGTTTATGCACTTTTCTTGCAGGGAACAGGAGATCTCATGACTGCTCTTCTACTTGGTTGGAGTAATGTAATGCATATTTATTTCCATATGAAAGCAAAATTATTTCTCTGTCAGTTTCCCTAATACGCTAAGACGTTTCTTATCAATAATTGTTATATGCAGAAATACCCTGACAACCTTGACAAAGCAGCCGAGCTTGCAGTTTCAACGTTGCAGGTAATAGTCTAAACTTGTAAAGCTACAAACTTCTCTTACTATGTTATTGTTACTCACAAAAGTTAATTATGGTGAGCAGGCGCTTTTGCGAAGGACGCTTGATGATTACAAACGAGCTGGGTATGATCCTACCTCAAGCAGTTTGGAGATTAGATTGATACAAAGCCAGGAAGACATTCGCAACCCGAAGGTCGAACTGAAAGCTGAAAGATACAGCTGAAGCAGGTGAAAAAATGTAACATATTTATCTGAAATAAGAAAACATAGATGATTTTGGGGATACAATAATTATGTTGCACGATTCTTTTATGCATATAAAAGAGTACAGACTTCAGAGTAATAGGATGTTCAAGAGCTCCTATAAAGCTTTTAAAACAGCCTTAGACTGTTTGGTTTGGATACTTATCTTTCATCATTTTGCTGATGTTAATACGTTAACAAGAAAAGATGGAGCGGAGATACGCGTTCTGTTCCTCTTTCTTTCAGATACGAATCGGTAAACACGTATTGAATTCAGCTCTCCCAAGTTATTAACCAAACCTCTTCTGATGCTTCCTTCTGAGACTTTTTCATTTTCTGTTTGTCTGTCTATTTCATAGTAGTCTTGTCTGCATGTTTAGCGAATTCACCTGTTTCTTGTGCTTTTCTTGGCCTTTGAATCCTATATACTATCCCAACATTGCCTCTGAACAGTCCATATAAGCTTTTAGTAAAATTGGCAAAACCAAATACTAGAGAAGCTACATATGCACCAATCGATATCAAAGGAACCATTTAGGGTTCTTGGTGTTCCAACTCAGCCAACGAACTGAATGAAACTCATGGGCCAAAACAGTGGGGATTGCAATAAGGGAGTTATACAAAGGGAATAGATTTTAACTAATGTAGTAACAGAGTTCTTTAACACTCTAAGCCAACATTTGAAAAAGACTATACTACTATGCTTGAAATAAGCCCAAGTGGTGAAAAGACACATATCTAGTTAAAGCTAACTTCAACCACTAACTTCTTCAATCAGTAGTAAAAGCCATGAACTGGTCTTGAGCTGAACTGTTGATTCATAGACTGAACTGGCCTTGAGCTGAACTGTTCATGATTCATAGACTGAGGAACAAGAGATGGACCATTCATCATCTGACCATGGAAGCCTCTCTCATTCATCATCTGACCATGAAAACCTCTCTCATTCACCATCATATTATTTACTCTTCCTCCAATCTGCATGTTCATTGTTTCTGCTGCAGGGTATGCATTAGAGTATCCAAGATCCATGTCCCTCATCAGATTTGGTTTCACATCTTCGTAGTTGTTGTGTCTTTGCGGTATTTCCCCAAATAGCTCTTGGAAATCTTCAGGTGAATCACTCATTTCGAAGTAATCTGCATCGTTCATCATCACAGGTTTCATGTTCATCATCATCATCATCTCTTCATCACTCTGATGATTAAGCCTTTCATAACTTGGCACATTGTTGTGATTGCTTCCGAAATTGTATTGTGTGTTCCCCAAGCTTCTGTTGTCATGATTAAGAACAGCTTGATGATTACCAAAGTATTGGTCCTTATGGTAAGGAGTCAAGAACATAAGCTGAGCATGTTTCCCTCTCTTGTTCAACTTCTTGACCAAAATCTCTGGATCTAAGTTACCTCTAACAATCACTGCTTCCTGATCTGTGTCTATATCAACAGAGTAAACACCTGAAACCAAGAACACATGAAAAAACAGTTATTGGACCAAACTATAAGAAAGATATGCATTAAATAAATCTTTTTTTATTTTCTCACCTTCAATTTTTCTAAGTGTTTTCTTCACTTTCATCTTACATCCTTGGCAGTTAATGTTAACTTTGAGAAAATATGTCTGTCACATAAAAACCAAATCAATGTTGGAAAGTAAAAAAACATTTGAAACAGAAGAATGTTTGTGTCTTAAGAAAAGAGAGAAGTGATCTGTTTTTTATACCTTCAAAGGTTCGTAGACGTTTCGTGGCATTTCTTGATTTCTGGACTTGATCTTTCTTTGAACTTCTTTTATGTTTTTTTTGGGGACTCTAAACAACAACAAAATGTGGTATAAAAAGAGTTATGAGAGAGTATAGAGATACATAAAATATATGGAGAGAGAAACAAAGATACTGGTGGCCAGAGAAAATCTCGATCTTGTCAGCTTTTTCTAGCAGGTAAGTATCAGAGGACAACACACCAGTTTCTTGTGATGAAGATGGTTTCTGTTGGTCAACTATCACTGGCTCTAAGTGTCAAAATCGAAAGATGAAAAGTAAAAAATGTAAAATAAAGATGGAAAGTAAATAGGAGGAGGACCACTTCTAAGAAACTGGTACTGCAAAAGTTGAAAATTTCAGAGTTTGTGAGTATTTATGTTTTTTTAGGTTATAACTTCTTTATGAAGCATTAGCTCTGCGTTGCGGCTACAAACTCTAGTCTCTTGTCACTTTAAAGCTTCTTCAATTGGGAACAACTTTTATACTCAGAACTTTCTTATTTTTCTTATAATATAAAAACAAACTGAAATTTCATTTTGATAATTTTCAAAATTTACAGTTATTGATTTTCGTTTTATTTTACTTATGCATGGATAAATTATCAAACACATGAACTAAACCAAACTAGAGGTGGTGGTATGCAAAAAGGACCGGACTAAATTCATTAATTCGAGAAACCAAATCAAAATAACCGAACCCAGACCAAACTTACTATGTGTAGTAGAAACATGATACATCAAAACTCACTTAAAAGTTTGGTTTGCTTTATTATGTAAATATCTTTTTTTTTTATCTTGAACATGATACAAAAATGTAAGAAATGAGATCATGTCTAGTGGTGGTTTCTAACCAAAGTTTATAATCTACTAAAATAATAATAAAATAAAAATAATATTATTTAATTTGAAGAGTTTTTTAAAATAGTTGGAAAACTTTTCAAAATCTCTTAAATTAGAAACTCTCTCACATTTTCTTAGAAACTGTCTTAATTAAATAGTATTATTTTATTATTATTGTTGTAGGTAAAAAACTTTCGTTAGAAATCACCACTGGACATGCTCTAAAAATTCAAAGAAGCCAAAACATCATTAAATTAACATCAATGTCATAGATAAAAAAAAAAAAAAAAAAC
>Ga0041059_1001433_pt1 | contig 18925 bp, 10 predicted proteins | sample AraColnosormetaG_FD_56232 | JGI IMG/M metagenome (GOLD analysis project Ga0041059, IMG submission 56232) | Arabidopsis roots microbial communities from North Carolina, USA - Col MF nosort | ecosystem: Host-associated > Plants > Roots > Unclassified | place: USA: North Carolina | collected...
AAAAAAAAACAATTGTGCATTAATATTCTGATTAGACCTAGCTAAGTTCACATTTTTGTGAGATACGGTCTACAAACTTAGTATTAATACGAGTTTTTAGCCACCATTAGTTATTGCTAATATACACTTTATCAAACATCATCGATTCGTACCAACCATCTTTGAATGCTAATTACACGAATGACCACATCATTATATAATTTAATATTTTCTTATGTAGCTTTGATTAGTTTAGTGATGTAAAGACGTTAGGAAATTAAACAAAGTGGTCATAAATCACTGTAAAATAGGGGGTCTCACTATTCAATCGTAGCAAAAAAAAGGTCTCGATCGAACATTTCGTGTATTTTTTGGTGAAAACAGACATTAACCTAATTTACTTTTGAAATCTTTGCACAAAACGACACCAACCCCGACAACTTTTTTGTTTCGTCCTAAAAGATATTTATATATCTAAACTCGTCGTTTTTACTCAATCCGTGATTACTACGAAATTTACACTAAATGTACGTGTTGCTGTTGCATAATGTAAAAACATGCGTGTATTGAAGCGTTCGATCAAATCTTCACATACGCATCGTGACACACCACTCTCATCTTCACCCAAATCCCGTTTTTGCCGATTGGTCCAGCTTCACACCATTTAATTATCTAAATCTCAAGCATATAAACTGAGAACATGTTACGTATTAACGTAGCCGTAGTTCAGAATTATTATAAACCGAGAACATATTACATATTTTGAAATATATAAACAAAGTACAATAATTACATATAAAGAATATTATATACTTCAAAATTAAAATTATTAGTCTATTAAAGGACTAGAAACACCAAGAAGCAAAGGTTTTGCATTTGCCTGTTTGCTTAGCTTGTCTTACTCTTACCCCGTACAACTGCGCGCTACATCACTTTCCTCCATTACTCTATGTTATTTTTCCCTTCATTATTGTATATTTAGTTTCCAAGACCAAGAGTACATTCACAGCAAATACGGTTATCTTTTTTGGATTTCTTTAATATCAGATTTTGTTTTTGCATAAATGTAAAGAGTATGATAAAATTACATATTACTGATAGATTACAAAAAATGTAGCTAACTAGTCTCAATTAAAAGAGTTATATAGAAATACTTTAAAAGAGCCAAAAATAGCATTTTATTTCGTCACTAGTCATTTTCCTTGGAAAAGTCCATGGAACAACATAATTTTTTAAAATTTTTTTGTTATTTTTTCTCGGATTTCAGTCATCAGTAGCAAGCAATTTTCATACCCATTTTTGTTGATAGTATACGTTTTAAAGAAATAGTTCATAAAAAATTGTATATTAGCCTATAACGTCCACATGCATGCCACACACAAAAAAAGTCCACATGCATGCGATAATAGAAGCCTTGGCCCTCACTGTCGCGAATAGTCGTTTGCCATCGGCGTTCGGTATGTTCGGACATCACCAAACGCATTCAAAGCCATACAATATTACGTTATGGCCTATAATATGTACAATATACGTTTAGACGTACGTTAGAGATTACGTGTATATATTTATGATTTTATGTACATTATACTGTTTATACAATATACAATTTTCGGGTTCGAGTTCCCAGGTTTAATGATGGACAACAAAATAATACTATAAATTTCACCGATGCCTACATATGTAAGGTATCATTGACTGCATTACAGATCCTGCATTGTCGCATATGTTGCAAACACATGGTCCATCGTCCCAACTGATTAAATGATATCCGAAATCTGTCTATATTGTCCACGTCGATAAATGCCCAAAATATAGTACAATTGTTTTAGAAATCATATCTATAAAAATGAAAGCTCACGAAACAAAAATATCCAATAAAACATATAGAATGCTTAAAAGTCAATAAATCTAACATTTTTTTTAAATGTATCTTTTTGTAAGACAATTTAAATTTCATTATCTAAACCCAAAAAAAAAAAAATTCATCATGACAATTGAGATAAAAAGTGATACGAAAAGGGAAAAAAGAAATTAGGGTTAAGAGTTAAGAGAGTGGGGGTGGTTTCCCGTGGCCATGCAAAGGTGTCAGCTTCGTGTCACAGTCTACGATGGACACCGACACACGAAACTCATGTGAACTGTTCTTTCTCTTTATTTTTCTCTTTCTTTTCTTTTCACTTTCTCTTCTGTTCTCGAGAAAAATGAACCAAAATGGACAAAGGCAAAGCATTGTTATTTCCTCTTTTTTACACAGTAAACATAATTATTCTGGTTTCTTCATAAAAGAAAAATAGAGAAAAGGACAAAGAGATTCATTTAACAGATAAAGATTTTCACCTTGGACCAAAAAAACAGCAAACAAATATATTTAAAATAATTTCCAACAGTTTCTCGTGCAACTTTGACTAGAAAACAGGATTCATCTTCACCTTTCTTTTTTTCTTCACATATTAACTGTATGTACCTTTCTTTATATGATACAAAATTCGATGTCTTCGGTTGTCACATTTCTTTGAAGACCAAATGACTTTTTGATTGTCTTAAAAACTTATGAATTGTTTACAAAAGTCGGCCGAGTATTACGTGAAGACCGTTTTGATACGACATAGACTTGGCACGAGTAACAAAAATTTGACAAATCAAGTACATTATATATATACGAGAATTGATTGATTTGTTTTCTTCGTCAAATTGACTAGTATAAATCAATGGACCATTTTGGTAACGTATAATAAAAGCTGACCTAGTAGACTTTGTTCATGAAAGAGTTAAAGTCTTTAGATATAATGATTTTAGTTGTCTTCGATGGTTGTGAACTTTTTTGGTGCAATAACCGGATGATCGGACAGACGCATTGAATGATTCCCAACTTTCCCGGTTTAGTTTCTTTCGGTGTTGAAATAAATTAATATTGAAAATCTTTAGAAAGCAGAAGTTGTTGGTAACGTATATATCTTTTTCTCTGGACTAATTCTTGTTTCCAAGAGGCTTAAAGTATCGAGGCCACGACCTGTCACACACAACACAATATTCCATACTTCTGCATCAATTACGTAATCTTTCTCTTTTTTTTTTGGCTATTTATTTTACTTATCTTCCTAGTTCCTACTCCCTCATTTCTTTGTCCCACTCCATTAGTTCTTCCTTTCTTCTTAAAATTTTATTTATTTAAAAACGAACCTTATGAGGAAAAATATTTAGAAAATTAAATCCATAGTATATCATTTTTCATCCAACGTGCACTACCACGGCTGTGACTAGTAGTGATTTTTAAAGCAAGAATTTCAAAGGGATATATTTAGTTCTTTTAAAAGTTAACCATTGAAGTTGAATTTTCTTAAGGGAAAAGAATTGCTTTTTCATTTCGTTTTTTTTGGACCAGCGTAAAACAACAGATTCTCTTTCTTTTGGATTTTGGAGTGGAATCCACTGCATATACTGGCTGATTTTTCCATTTTCTTTACAACATTAAAATCGTTTTAATAAATCGTCCACAGTTAACTAAAAATTATAAACTCATACAATTCTCTATAAAATACATCCTATTTTTTCTATTATTTATTTAAAATATTCCCATAGTTCTTAGTTGCTTCAAATGGTCACCATTTACTTAAGAAATGAATTTCATCATATTCCTCTAACTATCATTTTCAGTACAACAAACTATATATATATTCAATAGCTGCCACATACGACCATGATGTTCCAATATAATTTGTAGAATATGATTCAGAAGAGGTTTGGTTCATATCAATATTAAGTCTATACACTGGTTAAAGCCCAAAAATTGAGAATTCAAGGTTGTAAAGCTATAACCTTGTATACATTGGGCCTAGCAGTCCTTGATTTCACTAATATGGGCCCATTATCAAGGCTTACTCGTCTGAATAGTGAATTCTACCGAATGTTGGGCTTTTTATTTCCAACTAATGTTAGGTTTCAAAAGAGAAAAGTGCATGAAAATCAGTAAATCACGTTTGTTTGGGGTTTCAGAGGACCGACACTCTTTCTAAACATAACAATATTCGAGCAAATTACATGAACTTGGATTTTGGCCATTAAATTTGATGGTGTGGTTGACTCTCACAAAATTTCTACACAGAAAACATGATCAAAATATGCTTATCGTCGTCAGATATATCAATATTCCAGGCCTAATTTGTGAGCAAAATGATGCGAAGACGAGGATTGTGATGTTTAATCCGAATTATCATGTACCATTGTATATAATTTACCTCTAGATGATTTTCAGTGGTAATAAGGTATATTTAATAAATGTAAATCGGAAGTTTAGCCTTTTTAATTAAAAATGCAAACAACACAAGGAACACATGGATGAAGCAAACATAACCAATTATGAGTGACTAGTAGATAGTAGATATACAAACACATATTTCCGATTTCCCAAGTAATATGAATCTTTGTGATGACAAAATCGTTACATCATTCACGTTGTATTAAGTTACAACTAACCATGCAGTTTTTATTTTACAAGTAAATGTGATTTGTTTTCTAGTATACCCATATAGATTATACTCCTTTGCTATTTTAAGGTGATATGAAAGCTCTCCCAGAGACTAGTGAATTAGTTATGGATGGTTGCCCCGCAAAATAATATCGTTTTGTAATTTAATATGGACTAATGGTTATCTCATGACATATACTAATTAAAATTGTTAAACTATAGAAGTTATTTAAAAAGAAGATTGAAAATGAGATGTGGTTTTCATTGAGTTATTATTTATTAATTTTGAAACCATAAAAAAATGATGTTGAAACTTGAAACATTTATATTTGTTGCATAAACAATTAAACATGTCAAGGGTGGTCCACCAATACGTAACATGAACAGTCCGTCTTAAGAGATTCCAACTTCCAATCCCAAAATATTCATCAATTCTGTAATTGTTTAGTCAGATTTGAAATAATTGCGAATAGAGATATCTTAAAAACTTCATTCAATAGCAAACATGAATTGTATAACAAATGTCTATTTCATCTATCTGTCAATGTTTAATTATTGCCACACTGGTGATGCATATATAACAAAAGCGACCTATATAGATTAAAGTCCTTTTATAACAGGTTCATATACACCCAGTAACCACCAATACACATACACGTACATATATATATTATTGCCGTTTGAGAGTCAAACTCATACACGACTCACTGAAGGTTGATACAAAATATCAGCATATAATAACTAAATATATGGTCGAAAACTACTTATAGAGTTTGGTAGGTCGTATTTTCAACATTTTAAACTCAATTTTTATGTTGACAATAACAAAAAAAGAAAATCATATCATATATCTCAACATATAGAGTCTAACTTTTTTCGCCAAACCAAAAGAAAGAAGAAACCAAGAAACAAGAAAAATGGGTGTTCTTGATCACGTCTCTGAATATTTCGATTGTTCTCATGGAAGCTCCAAGAGACACAAAAGTCTACAGGTAATTAAATTCTGCATCCATTCATAATTACGTTTATTTATAATCAAATCCTTATTATAATATGTTGTGGTTGGAAAATACTAGACGGTGGATGTGAGGGTTTTGATAGATTGTGAAGGATGCGAGAGGAAAGTAAGGAGAGCTTTAGAAGGAATGAGAGGAATAAGAGATGTAACCATCGAGCCAAATGCTCAGAAAGTGACAGTGGTTGGGTACGTTGAACCAAACAAAGTGGTGGCTCGTATCATTCACCGAACCGGTAAAAGAGCAGAGCTATATCCTTTCGTTCCTTACGACGTTGTGGCTCATCCTTACGCGTCTGGTGTTTACGATAACAGAGCCCCGACTGGGTACGTTAGGAACACCGAGTATGATCCACATGTGTCACGTCTCGCACGTGCTAGCTCCACTGAGGTTCGTTATACTACGGCGTTTAGCGACGAGAACGCCTCCGCTTGTGTTGTTATGTGATGTTTTTTTTTTTTGGTTTAATTTTTTTTTACTGGGATTATTTTTTGTGTTTGGATGTTGATGTTTGTTTATGTTTCCATCACGAATGTATTTAAGATAAGAACGAGTGAAAAAAATGTAAATTGCATGGTGATGAATTGGTGGTTAAAACAAAGTTGTCAAAAAAATATGATAATTAATAATCCGGTGACCAAATAATGCGAGCAAGGGATTTAATATTCGACATAATAGTGTACAACAAAATCAGAATTAATTATTACTTTATAACATTAGGAAAAGAAATCAAAACTATAAAATGATACGGTATAAGCTGCCCAAATAATTGTGCTTAGAAGAAAAGTAATTTTGTCGTACTATAAGAATTAACAAAGTTCACAGTTTGTTAGCCCTTGGAGCTAGTTCGGTGGAATTGACTAATAACGAAAAGATAATGCAAATTGTGATCATTAGCCATGCATGATAAAGTTGAATTATTACTTATTAGTTTAGTTGTCACTAATTGTCACAAAGGGTTGGTTTAGACATCGATAGCGTGTTCGGTCCTTAACTTTATCAATGTGACAAGCTAGCAGAGGATTTTCTCTAAAGTATTTTGTCCTCAAATGTGGATAGGATTGGTCGCATTACGTTCGAGATTTTTGTCCTCATTAATATGCAAAAATTCGTACTTTTTAACGAAATTGAATCCTAAATTTTAATGTGAAACCACTAAACTACTAGATCAAAGAGGTTTTTACTTTTAGTAAAAACTAACCCAACTTATTATGAAAAAGAAAAGAAAAAAATCGTCTAGGAGGATAATTGGTTTTAAATAGAATAATTTTAGGAAATTAAATGAAGTGGATCCTTAGTGGGCCTCCCAGCTAATAGTCCAATACTATTTCAATTTCCAGCCTTTCAGCTATAACTTTCGTAACAACAGGTCGTCCTGACATTACTGAAACACAATGTATGCGGTTTTTCATATAAATAAACGTCATGGCGTTTTCGTATAGAACATCGAAAACAGCATTGTTACCCGCTTCATTCCTCCTCTCTCTTTTTGGGCGGGAAACTGTACCAGAAAAAAACCTCAAGAGTGAGAACTGAGAAGAAGAACGATCGAGAGCGAGAGAGAGAGTGATGGCGGCAGAAGAGGGTAAAGATGAGGCGGGATTGGATCAGGTGGAAGAAGAGTTCTCTATTTGGAAAAGGAACACACCTTTTCTCTACGATCTTATGATCTCTCACCCACTAGAATGGCCTTCTCTTACTCTCCACTGGGTTCCTTCGACGCCGATTCCGTACTCGAAAGATCCTTACTTTGCCGTCCATAAGCTTATCCTTGGGACTCATACCTCCGGTGGTGCCCAAGATTTTCTAATGGTCGCCGATGTCGTTATTCCGACACCCGACGCTGAACCAGGATTAGGTGGAAGAGATCAGGAACCTATCGTCCCTAAGGTAATTTACTCCTGGAGATTTCTTCACTTTCTGCGGATTTTTTATAAGTTGTGTTCTGTGCACACCATGTGTTCGACGAAAGTTCTAGCTTTGAGTGAGGACGGAATCAACAACTGTCTTGAGTGTTCTACAAAAGGACTAGCCTTTTCCTTATCGAAAATATTCATGAATTCAGCTTTTATATAAATTCGGACAATTTCTTAGGCACTTGAAAATATGTGAAAACTTATTGGAGACTGAGTTTCTGAAAACTCTATCATTTGCAGGTGGAGATTAAGCAGAAGATACGTGTTGATGGAGAAGTGAACAGAGCGAGGTGTATGCCACAAAAGCCAACTCTTGTGGGTGCTAAAACAAGTGGCTCTGAGGTGTTTCTGTTTGATTACGCCAGACTCTCTGGAAAGCCCCAAACAAGTGAGTGTGATCCTGATCTGAGGCTAATGGGACATGAACAAGAAGGTTATGGATTGGCTTGGAGTTCCTTTAAGGAGGGTTATCTTTTGAGTGGCTCACAAGATCAGAGAATCTGCCTTTGGGATGTCTCAGCGACTGCCACTGATAAAGTTTTGAACCCAATGCATGTGTATGAGGTAACTTGGGAGTAACTTTGTTTATCTTTTTCATGAATCACAGAAGATTTGGGCTTGTTGCATCTGATTTGATCCCTGAGACATGGTTTTAGGGACATCAAAGTATCATCGAAGATGTAGCATGGCACATGAAGAATGAAAACATATTCGGGTCTGCGGGTGATGATTGTCAATTGGTGATATGGGACTTACGGACTAACCAAATGCAACACCAAGTCAAAGTTCACGAGAGAGAGGTATAAACCATCTCTTAACTTTCTACCTCCCTCTTATATCTAATCTACGAATTAGAGGATAATTACTATATACCCAAGATTAATGTCTCGTTTGAATAGATAATTCGAAGTTATGAGCAGATAATTTCTCAGACATGCCAGCTTTGCTTGGTAAACCCTCAAGTGACCATTCTACAACACTATCTTCTGTTTTGCAGATAAACTATCTTTCTTTCAATCCCTTCAATGAATGGGTACTAGCCACAGCTTCCTCAGACTCAACTGTCGCCTTGTTTGACCTTCGTAAGCTGACTGCGCCATTACATGTCCTGAGCAAACACGAGTATGCCTCTCTCATAGTTTCTATTTAAAATTATTTGATCAAATGTTGATGATAAGTGATAACTGAGGACTGGGAGGGCTTTGTTACAGGGGAGAAGTTTTCCAAGTGGAGTGGGATCCCAACCATGAAACAGTGCTTGCATCTTCTGGCGAGGACAGAAGACTCATGGTCTGGGATATCAACAGGTACCATAGTCGATATTTCCCTTTTCATTTGATTCAAAATTGAAATTGGATTAGTTAGTTTCAATTTGGTGGATCGTTCAGGGTTGGGGATGAGCAGCTTGAAATAGAGTTGGATGCAGAAGATGGTCCACCTGAGCTGCTCTTCTCTCATGGAGGCCACAAGGCCAAGATATCAGACTTTGCCTGGAACAAGGACGAGCCTTGGGTCATCTCAAGTGTAGCTGAAGACAACAGTCTTCAAGTCTGGCAAATGGCGGAAAGCATCTACCGCGAAGATGACGAGGATGAGGATGATGATGATGAAGGCAACCAAAATGCACAACATTCCAATGAAAACCAGAAATGATTCAAGTCTTTGGCGGATGATGATGACTTACAATTGTTGTTGTTAACGTGTTTGAGCCAATATATAATAAACAAGTTTGGTGTATGTGCTACCCTAAGTATGAAACGCTCGTTTATTCCAGGACGTCTGTTATGATTCTTGAGTTTAATAATAGTTCAGTAAACCCTATTGCAAAGCCTGATCATGAGATTGGTTCAAGTAAAAGTTAAGCTATATTATCACATTTAAGTCAACAAAGCAACTTGGGATCACAATTGTGAGAACGTTGCAATGTTACAGTAAGGCTAGATCAGAGACAGCCCCTCAAGCTCAATGTACAAAACAGTGTGCTTCATGGGCATACCTTGTTCTTCACCAAGCAACATGATGGTTAGTGGAAGTCGAAATCCTGCCTCTACTACTACTAAATCTGGGTTCTAATCAACAAGATTCAAGAATCCTTAAATATAGTTGTTTTTTTAGTGCATATAAGGTAGGAGATCTCAGGAAGTGAATCTTTTAAAACTCACCTGTCCAGAGATCTCACTCGTGCCACAAAGAAAGACCACACCACCAACCCCTCAAAGCTGTAATTCAGCAGGTACAAAAATTTCATGCATCTTATCAATAACTTTTGTAGTCAAATCAATTCCTACTTGTCATGCATAGAGACAATATTCAATCAACTTCTTCGACATAAACTTAAGAAGAAGCAGCTCAAGTATGAAAACAAATGGCAAGAACACACAGAACATTTGAGTTTGTTGTATTAACAATATATCATCCTTCTAGTTTGTCAAGCTCAACAAGGAAATACAATGGAAGGGAAAGAGAGTCAGAAAACAAAAAACAAAAATGAGGATACAAAGGAACCTGAGCGAAGCTGATCCTGCAGCTGAACTCTACAACTTATTTGGAATACAATATCTATGCTGGTGGAAATAGATAGTACAAGCTTGATGATGCTTCAAACTGCTCTTGATGCACGATGCCCACCTAAGCGATGAGTCAAAAACATAAGTGAGTTCATACAAATTCTATGAGGCAAACTAAATGAGAACGTCACGAATTTGCTTCACATTATAAGACATACTAAGGCAAGAGTTGACCAATAATCAGAGTGAGTAAACAACCTCCGGTTCTAAACCAGAACGATTTACAGAGAAAACTCTAAGGTACAGAATAAAAGTGTCACCTTTTCTCTTATTCGAGACAGATGTATTGACGTTGCTGAATGATCCGTTTCCATTTCCATTTAAGTTCTGATTAGCCATGCATTGTAGCTGATCAAAATCACAACCACTTAACCCTTGGTCATTGATCGAGGCACCTTCTTGGCTATTCACTCCAAACACATTCTGAGGGCAATAAACTTCATCATCACATTGTACATTACAAGGATTCATCATGTGCGAGAAAGAAGGAATATTTGCAGCCATAGGTTTCTGATAAGGAAAAGATCCAATCTCTCCATCTATTCTTCCTCTCAAATCCACAAGCAAACACTTAAGCCTCGAAACCTCAGCTTCCAAGGTAGCCTGATTTTGCAACCTCTTCACCAGCTGCTGATTCACCGCCCTAAGCCTTGCAACCTCATCCTCCAAAGAAGCAGCTTTAGCCTTCTTCTTCTCTCTATACTTTCTAACCGCTTCCCGGTTTCCCAAAGGTCTCTTTTCACCCTTCTTCCCACAAGACTCAGCTGTATCATCAGTAGAAACTTTTTCATCGCTCTCATCCGGGAGAATCTTGGTGTGGACATGGAAGCACGTGTGAGTATGAGTGTTCTCTGGTCCAGTGGGGTTACAGGTGTGAGTGTGGGTACAAGCAGCATTAGTATCCATTAAAAGCCCATCAAAGAAACTATCCATCGAACAATTGCTAGGTGGTAATTCACCCATCTCCGAACTCGAAAACACTTCCTGATTGGAGAAATCAAGCTCACCGTCTTCCATTACTAAAACCCACCAACCACTATTGACCTCACCAATCGATCCTTTCTAGATACAAACTTGCCGAATCAGCTAAAAGAAGTCAAATCTCGAGCTCCCGAATCAATCAAAAACCCTAAATTCACAACAATTCGAGCAATTCAGCAATAGAAAATAGTCATTTTTTACAAAATTTGAGCATCCGAGCCTGTAATTGAGGAAAAAAAAACATACCTTTATAGTCTCTATAGAGCTCCAGATTAGCGATAAGAGGATAAAAGAAAAACCCTAAAGATCGAATTTTTGAGAAGAGTGAAGAGAATGGGAGAGATGAAGTTATAGAGAAAGAGGAATCGGAAAAGTACAAAGGGTCGTTGAATTATAAAGGCGCACTAAACAGATGGCATCGTTTCGGTGGCCGGAGAAAAGACATGAACGTACTACGATAACGATTTCGACTTAGAGAATTCTTTTCTTTTTTTGTAAAAGGCTTTAAAGTAGGTCTTGAACTAAATTTTAATTAGGGTCTTTTAATTATTTCCTTTCCATATATCTATACTATTACTTGAACGTGATTGGAGCTCCTCGTCTTTTATGATTTTTATAATTTGGTAGAGTCAAAACTTTGTATTATCATGATGATAATAGAAGACTAATATGGATGTACAAACAAGTAACATGAAAAAAAAACCAAAAAAAAACAAACCATTGACTTAAAAAGAAACAATAATTTCTATAGTAAGGAAGTTTATTTGTTTTTTCATTTTCTTTCTTTAATTAGTCATGTCCATTTTCAGGACTTGGTTTTGTTGGCTCTTTTTGAATTCTCATTTCTTGCAAATTTTACGTAATACCCTACTAATATTCATGTCAAAGTCAAAAATTCAAAATCTTATAGTTTTTACAAAATAAATATCAGCCTAATTTCTACAACCAAAATCTTTTAAAAAGTTATAGTCCTTACTAATAAGTTCTATGATTTCTTTTTCTTTTGTTTAGTAAAAAACAAACAACATTTGAGACATCGACCCGAAAATGTTGAAGACCACAAAAAGTAGAAAGACAGCTTCGACGTTCATATCATATATATATGTGATATGTGTTTACTCATATACCCGTTGACAATTTTTTATCATGTAGCGCATAAAATTCTATTATAATCTATAATGTTTTTCAAAAACCAAATAACAAAGATTCACAAGAAGAACTTGAATATAGCTTTTGTTAGTAAGATTATATCCAAGTGTTGTAAAATTCCCAATATGTATTGTTGTAATTCATATATTTATAACACAAGTAGGTTCCGTTGTTATAAAAAAACAAATATATCTTTTGTGATTTAAAAATCAAATGGATTGTTTATCACCAGACCTACTTTATCTTTTGTATTAAAAAAAGTGAGACTTAATCATAATCACTATCGACTATCTTCAACTTGTTATTTTTCTTTTTGGAAAGCTTCTATTACTTAAATAGTTGATTGATGTAAACATTAGTGATCGCGAAAGATGTAGCTCTTTTAGGGTTTGTAAAATAAGAGAAAGTTTGATGCAAATTTATATTCTTGTGGCAAGTGGGGGTACTTAATTCATTTATTTATGTATTCGATATTCTCTATGTTTTTGGTTCTTCCTCCGACACCTTTGAAATCAGCTTACCTTTGGCTTTGGATACATGATGATTTATTGAGATCTGATTTTAAGCCTGTTTAAGCTCTAGATTTGTAGATGTGTGAAGATATACTCATTTTAACCATTACAAAAAAACAACTCGTACAACGTAGATCTCCTCTTGAACATATGAACACTAATATAGAAGACGCATAAATGTTAGGCGACAGTAAGATGCTCTAATTTCAGGCATTGCGGAGGTCTACGAATATTAAAGAAAATACCAAGATGCTCAAATCGAATTAGGTCTTAGTTAACGTGTCAATTTCACATTTGTAGACCATTCGCCTTCTATAGTCCTGTACTCCTATTTAGCTTAAAATATAAAATATTTTAATTGATAACAAATTAAACAATACTCAGAACATTAGAGCCAACATTACCATTAGAACAAAAAAAAAAATTATGCCGACCCGTAAACGCCAAATAAATTAGCATAACCCATTGACGTATACATGTAATAATGAATAATATATATAGTTACTATTATATGTTACGAAAGTCGTCCAAGCAATAATATAATCCCTCATGTTATATATATAATATATATGATTATGTTTGACAAAATAAAAAATGATTATATACACCATGAAATAGTCTGCTAGTCCTCTTTCTTATCTTTCTGGTTGTAACAGTTTCGTATTTTTTCTTTGTAAACTTTTCTTTCATTTATTTAAGAAAACCGTTTAACAAAAAAAAGAAATAGTCAGATTTTAAAGATCTCAAGCAACCCGAATACATACGGACAAATATATATACGAAAAATAATGTGGCATGTCTCAAGCCATCAATTTATTCTAACCAGACTTCTTACATAAATTTGCTTCGATAAGAGTTAAACAAAATTACGCACTTCGATGAAATTAAACATATATGTAGTTACTTCAAGTTTGTGAGTGCTTCCTTAAAAAGTTAGTATTTCATCCGAAAACTTAGTAACATTCCCTAGATCTAAAGTAGGTTTTTAGAGAATTTTTCGATTTTGATTAATTCAGAAAAACGAAAACATAAGATATGGCACTTTGAGGAAATGCCTAATAAAGATAGGCATAGTTGATATTGAGAATGATTCGTCTTGGGAATGAATTTTCTGGTCCAGATAACAGCAGGGAGCTCAGGTCTAACATAAAGTTATCAAGTAAACTCCATACACTAAGAAACAAACCTCTAACCTAAGTACCTAACCTCTCTATTAGCTAAAAGCATAATTCCTTATGTTTGAAGCTCCCTAGATGAACAAGTAGAAGAAAAAAGGCTGTTGTTACTTCTCTCCATGCTGCTGATTGATGCAGTTTCATCGTCTTCCACCTCAAGCATCGCAAGGTTTAAGTGTAATTCTGTGCTGGAATTCGGGTAAACCTCGTCATCGAAGCAATCTTCATTTCCTTCTTCTTCCATAATCCATTTCCCGGCTTCGTTTTCATCTCTTAGTAGCCTCAGTATCTGAAGAAACGTTAAAGATTAGTTCTTGCATGAGGGACTTAGCTTTCTTAAGGAATGAAACAAAATCTTACTTGTCTTATATTGGGACGATGTGTGGCTGATCTTGTGAGGCAATGTGAAGCAGCAAGTACCATTCTTTGAAACTGAGACTCGTCGAATATATCTGTAACGTCTGGATCCAACAGTACTTTTAAATTTCCGGTATCAATCAAAGGCTTTGCCTGCATTCCAAGGTATCTTTTCTTAGGTTTCACGAAGTGTTGCTTATGCTACAAGTAACCAGCGCAGAAGAAAACAACTTACCCACATTACCAAACTCTCTTGTCCTCTAGGATTCTGAGGTGAAATAGGATTTCTTCCAGAAATGAGTTCAAGCAGAACCACTCCAAAGGCGTAAACATCAACTTTATCACTGACTTTTCCATACATGAAGTACTCCGGTGCAAGATATCCAAATGTTCCCACCACATCACCTTGTATCGAATATCGAGAAGATGTTGTCGGTCCCCACATCGACAGACCAAAATCTGACAGCTATTCTCATAATCATAAGAAATACACTCGGTCTCTTATGAAAATTAACATATAAATCAAAGCTAGAAGCTTACATTACCTGAGGTTGGAGCTCAAGTGATAGAAGGACGTTAGAAGTTTTGACATCTCTATGAATCACTGGCTTAGAACATCGGTTATGAAGATAGTCTAATGCTTCCGCCAACCCGATAGCTATCTTGAATCTCTCTTCCCATGATAATACATACTTTCCCTTTTGCTTACCTGCAGAATCAATCATAACACATTTCACACTTTATACCAAATCAATCAGAATCTTAAACATAAGTTGAGAGTGTTGTGTTTACCGTGAAGGGTTTCTTCTAAACTTCCTGTGTTTGAAAGATTGTAAACGGAGATTAGTTCATTGTCTTGGACACAAACACCAAGTAACGGTGAGATGTTTTGGTGACTCAAAGAAGAGATAATGTTGATTTCATGAACGAAATTTGTCATTGCTTCTTTAGATGATGACTTCAAGATTTTCACTGCAATGCCTTTTCCATCTTCAAGAATCCCTCGGTACACTTCGTTGCATCCTCCTTTCCCAATCACATTCTCTGTCATGTAAAAGCAAATATCAATACAAACTCATCAGGAGAAGCAGAGAAAAAAAAAACAGAGTACCTTGAGAGAAATCTGATGTTGCTTTCCTAAGAACATTGTAGTTGAACCATTTGTTATTGTCTCTCAATATGTCCTTGATTTGTTTCTTTATCAAGCTTGTCTCATAGTTTAGAGTCTGTTGATGATTTGGAAACCGTTCAGGTAAGCTCATGACCCAATTGACCACTGAGACTTTTCGTGTGTGCCATTTGTGAACTTGTTGTGGTGTCCCTAAACTTGCTCTTTTAAGAAATGGCCAACCTGGTTTCTCGTCTAGTAATATGTCTATCGATGGAAGTGAAACTGATCTTCCTGAAATTCTCCTCTTTTCTTCACCCATCTTCCTGAAACTTCCTTCTCACACTTCTCCTTTAAACTCAATTTCTTCTTTTGCTGCATAAGTAACAGAGGAAATCAAACAAACAAAAACTCCATTGAAACAAGTGATTTGTGTCAATTATGCAGAAGAAGACGTAGATTTAAAAGATAAACAATGAGCATTACCGGACAAGATAGTGATACCAAAACTCGTTGTACATACATCTATTATTAAATTTGGTCTTTAAATAATAAGAATCGAAAATCTGCCGCCATGTACCATCAGCATTGTGTAACTGCTACGACTAAGAAAGATCGATGATTGACCAGAAAATAAACAAATATACATTAAAGGACATGATTTATCTCAGACGTAAATGTTGATCTTCTTCTATCATCTTATGGGTGAATCATAGAGAGATGGACTCAATTTGTTAAATGAAATGAGTTTATAATCAAATAAAAACCTACCGGATCAAGAACATTACGTACGAACACAAGTGAGAATGAAAGTGTCGGCGAGAGAGAGAAAGAAAAGGAGTGAGCAAACAAAGAGACAACACCGAGTTTTGTTTTTAAGAGTTTTACAAGAAAAGGAAAAAAAGTTAGTTAGGGGAAAAAATAGCGGGAAACCGTCGATATCCGGTGAGTCAAAGGGGATTTGTGAGTGTGTAGCCACCGGCTATTGCGGGTTAAACGTAACGAACACGCCTCGACTTAAGCCTTGAAGGCAGCCTCCTCCGTACGGCAATGGCTCGAGAATTAAATGAACTAAGTCCCGTGCACACTACGCACTTTTCTTCTTCATATATTTAAAAAAACTTCCACTTTCTTTATGAAGATCTCAGTTATTATTTTCTGATGTTTAATTGATTTGTTAACATATTTTACTAGCAGCATGTGAATTTATGTTTTTCACAAGAATAATGCAAATTCTTAAGTGATTGAAAGACATATTAGGTGAATATTAGTTCACTAAACGTCATGACACATATCTAATCATTTCAATTAGTTTAGGAATCGAATAATACGTGGGTCTAAATCAAGGGGCAGATAACGCAAAGAAAGAGATTGATCAACAAACATATATGTTTGGTAAAGAGAAGCCAAGCTTATTCACCATAAATTTTATTTAATCAATGATTTATTTTTCCTTTTTTTTGTCTTTTCCGGTGAGAGTTAAAATCAATCATTCTATTATCTCCAAGGGGAAAACGTCTAGTCAATAAGCAAAATGAATATCAAATAAATTTGATTAAAAATGTAAAATCAAAAGTTTTGAGGTTCTGAAATCATTGAAGATTATAGTCTAAAGATCAGGTTAGGTCTATGTGGAATTGATATGTATGGAAGACACTCTGGCTCATTCAGAAGGTTTCAAATAAGCTGGTTTAGATACTATTGTCCAAGAAAGACAAGTGCTCTCTCATTCTCATTGGTTCGCGCGTGTAAGCTCTCATTGTCTTTAGGTTTGGAACATAATCCTTAAGACAATTGGTGTGAATCTAGGAAACAGAGAAATCAAGGATTCGTGGTATATTTACAGATCAAAATGCAAACAAGAATACAAATACTTGTTACTAGTTCTTCAACTTTTGTCATTTTCAGACTACAAACAACAGATTTTTGATTCCTTGGGTAAACAAGTTATGAAAAAGGAGAAAACAAATACTTATAGCTCTAATTCTCCTGTTGATTCCTTTCTTCTTGTTGAATCAGAGTATAGAACAACCTTTCTGAGATTTTCTCTTCTTCTTCTTCTTGTTTTTTGGTGGCTGGAGAACGACCTTGATAGCCGCATCAAACACTGCTTTCACATTCTGTTGAACAGATAACAGATATAGGAATCATCAGCAGATTCAATTGGCGGTTTTAGACAGGTAAAGATTAGATAAAGATATTGACTCTCAGGTTAATACCTGTTGAGTTTTTGCACTGCATTCGATATAAGCAGGCGCCCCAATCAGCTTCTTTAGTTCTTCACCCTGTTTTGATACCATCAAAATATGAAACATGCAGAATATTAACACCTAGGATTCAGTTTAGAAAGATAATGAGAAAGGTACCTGAGCGGTAGAGATAGGCACAGCACCAGGGTGCTCGGCAAAGAATTGCTTATCATCTCGAAGATCTGTACGAGACTCAGTCATCAAAATATCAGAAGAGTTCCCCAAAACAGAAAACCCCCGATAATCAGGCGATTAAGAGTTGAGCTAAGAAAAAACCAACCAAGCTTTGTTCCAACGAGGATGATGGGAACACCAGGAGCATAATGTCTCAGTTCAGGAACCCACTAAGAATCAAAAGCAAGATACCAAATGTATTCTATCAGAATCACTGAATGTAAACTGAATAAAACAGGAAAGAAGTTTCAGGAGAAGACCACAGATCAAACCTTTTTAGAAACATTTTCATAGCTAGCTTTGCTGACAAGTGAGAATGCAAGTAAGAAGACATCTGCACCGCGATAGCTCAAAGGTCTTAGTCTATTGTAGTCCTCTTGCCCTGTTTCACCAAGTCAAAAACACAAATGACTCTCTGGAAGAGGAGGAAATTCAAAAGACAAAAAAATCCAAGGTAACAACTTGCCTGCAGTATCCCACAATCCCAAGTTGATAGTGTTGCCATCAACAATCACATTGGCACTGAAATTATCGAACACAGTTGGCACATAATCCTGTCACATAGAAAATTCCACTAAAACATCAGCTACAAAATCTCCTTACAGAAAGTTACCTAACACTCTTTCTAAGATCATTAAACAGATCAACAACATTGCTACGGTACATGAATCTCTGAGTCTCTCAAATCCTAAAGATCACATCAGTACATTCACTAAGGTAGCAGAAAGAAGAAGACTTTAAGAAAACCTAACAAATACTTGTGACTAAATCCAACTCATAAGCTTCAACAACAAAACCAACTTCACCAAGCTAAAATTTCACGAAATCAAAGTAAAAGAAGAGAACTTTAAAGCTAACCGTGGGGAAAGTGTTGCTAGTGTAGGAGATGAGAAGACAAGTCTTTCCAACAGCACCGTCGCCGACAGTGACACACTTGATAAACCTTGAAGCACTCATCTTTCTCTCCTTCTTCAAACTTCAAAAACCCTAATTTGTTCACGAATTGGGGATTTTTGACTAAAGAGAGAGAGAGTGAGGTTCTTTAAAGAGAAAGAAGACAAAGAAATAGCTGCTGAAAGTCTCTCCCAGACTAGAGTCTTCCTAATTTTTACTACTCATCCTCACATGCACCTCAATTTCTTGGTCTTCTTCTTCCTTTTTTTTCTTCTTTTTACTAAAATTTTATAAAATAGCATTTCTTCTTAGATAGTGCGTTTCCCAACATAAGACCCTACAAAAATTTATGGGATGAAAATTATAATAATAATTTCTATGTA
>Ga0041059_1001434_pt1 | contig 18920 bp, 8 predicted proteins | sample AraColnosormetaG_FD_56232 | JGI IMG/M metagenome (GOLD analysis project Ga0041059, IMG submission 56232) | Arabidopsis roots microbial communities from North Carolina, USA - Col MF nosort | ecosystem: Host-associated > Plants > Roots > Unclassified | place: USA: North Carolina | collected 2013-09-02
TTTTTTTTTTCTTGCATCAGCCACTATGGGTTCTGAAAACAGTGGAGAAACATCGACAAAGACTTGTACACATGTCACCTGATTTAGCTAGACAGTTAGGATTAATGCTTGAAAATTTTGAAGATGGTGCGGCAAATGAGGTACTTTATCTTTTCATATGGTGTGATTTCTACTGTCCTTACAAGTTAATTTTCCCATTCTCTATCCTTGCACATAATTTCTCAGTCTTCCTACGTTTCCTTGTCCCGTCTTGTAATTTCAATTCAAGTGATGAGAGTAATAGTTGCGACCTTTCTCTGTATAAATCTCACAGAAAATTTCCGGGCAAGGTAATTCTCAAGAGGCTTTTAAATCCAGAAGTTTATCAAAACAAGAACGGAAAGAGACTGTAAATATAGCTAAAACGGGGGTTAGGAGACGACGTGCTCGCCATATGCAGGTAACTGATGATCTTTCTCTTTCTTCCCTGATGTCTTAAATTCACCATAGTGTCTGAATTTGTCTGTTCTCTTTCTGGATGTCCCATAGACTTGCCAAAACCCAATAAGACGCATAACACAGTACAGCCTGCTGGACAATATTTGCTGGACAATATCTGAAGCAGCTTCAGCCGCCACTATTTTTACTGACAGCAGCAGTCGTGACATCAGTGAACCCCAGCCTTCTGTTGTACAAGATGGGATAGATAAAGGGTTAGATCCAGTGGCTTCTTTTTCAAATTCAACCAGAGCACTAACCGAGAGGTACTGTTTCGTTCTTCGTACATCTCTTTTCCTTCATTTTTTAGATTTTACATGGCTACTTTAGAAGTAAATTGTTCCAGTGATAGTCTACTACTATCTATTGCTGCCATTGTTGCAATCCTGGAAATATCTCACTGTGGTCAACTATCTTTTTTTTCTTCCTGGGCGCTCTTCTGCAGTGAGAAGACAGAAGTGATATTTAAAGACAGCTTCCTTACAATTCTATATCCAGCTGATCGGTTCTCGGAGATGGGACCTTCTTCACGGACTTATTTCAGTGATAGTGGTTTCACTTGCCTGCAAATCTTAGACTATATCTACAGATTTTACCAGGTATAACCATCATATTCGAATGGCCAATTTCTCGTTTCAGTTCCTTTTAGTTGCTATGAAAAGGAGAGTCTTTAGAATCAATTTCTTCGTCTTAGTTAGGAACTTATGAGTGATTAGTATTTATACTATCTCTGTTGACTCACTAGGCCCATGTTACCGTTTAGTTCACAATAAGAAGATCTCTTGTGTCTATTGATTCTGCAGGAGAACTTGCCGGATCATGAAATAGAAGTTGCAATTCACACAGACTCGAGGCACGCTGACCGTCTCAGAACAGTGTATTGCAGCAAAGAGACATCAGATGAAGGATGCTTGGTTTTCCCAAGAATAGAGTTATTAGGAAGCAGGAAAAGTTTCGAAATGCTTAAGCGAGTGAATGGAGAGAACAACAGTAATGTTTATGAGCTTATGATTAGAGCTTGATTTCTCTTTTACAATACATAACTGGAAACAAGCTTTTTAAAGTACAAAATTTTACTTTTTGACTCATGAATTTGTAACTTAGTGATGCACATTAAATCTAAGAGAATTACAAATATAAGCATTTCCAGAAGAAAGGAGTATAACATATAGAGTAAAACTGTAAAAAAAAAAAAGCACCGAGAATCAACAAAACATCGTATAGATCCCGACAAAAAGATAGAAAGAGGTCTGATCGATCCTCTGATGCTACAAAAAGTATTAACTGAACAAACCTAAACATTTTATGCATACGCCTTCGTTCCTTCCTTCTTGCGGATCTCTTTCCTAACACTTTTTTTTTTCCTTCTTCATTTTCAGCTAGTCTCTTTCTCCTCTCTTCCCATGTACAGATCAGATACAACAAATGAATAGCGTGGTCACCTTTCCTTTTTTTTGTTTTCTTTTCCGGTCTTGTATCCTATATAAGTACCTGGCTTTTGTCTGTCAGTATATGATGACTCTAAGGAGACCGGCCTGTGGTTCGGAATAGTCAAGACCTTCTTCTTCGAGTAGGTAGCGCTGTACAGCAACTGGGAGTCTAGCCGGAGTGCGGGAACCCCTTGTGTGGTGGCCTGTCCCTACACATATGTAAATCTGAAGCCTCTCTTGCGTTGCTCGAGCTGTGCTCCTCAACACACTCAGTTCGTGCTTCAACACCTGAAGTGCTTCACTCACATGTAACCCATGCAAGTCTATCATTCTCTCATTCCCTCTACTGTTTCCTTGACCCACTGGGTTCCTGTTTCATTTTTTACTCATAGGCAGGTTAGAACAGAGATACTGAGAACAGGAGTTTTGTTTTTCATTTATGGAGATATCAGTGTGTGTTTCGGATAAAAGATCATGTTACAAGGAGATGCAGTGCAGGTAAAGAAGTCAAACCTCTGGCGGTAAATGGCTTCTTGAGCTTTCCCATGAGCAGCCTTCATTTGCATATTATGCAACTGTCCCTTAACACTTAGCTCTTTGGCTAAGGCCTTATTCCCAACAAGGTATGCTTGTCGTGCCTACGCTCAACCAGAAGCAACATAGAATATTGAGCGTACATGACTAAGACAGAAAGATAACAGGTTAATAAGATGACGTCGAAGTAATAAAACCGGTGAAAACCCCATCATTGACAAAAAGCTTTATAAACTATCATCATAAATTGCACGCAAGATTCCAAATACTTATGATTCACTACGCCATACACCCGAAGTATTTTCCAAAAATCAATCTGGACAATAGACCTCAAGGTTAGGCCACATTACACGGCCTTAACATTAATAGACAGGTATGTACCAAATGGAACTTCCCAGTTGCAAAAAACAACAGGTCTGCAGAACAACTAGAGGCCACATAAATGAGTAAAATGTCATTTCCAAGTATATTATACCTGTTCAAAGTACACATTCCGCAAACGTGCATAGTCACGTGCTTCCTCGCGTAACTCAGAATACATATTGCCTGTTCATCCCCAGATAAAAGAGAGAGCCAGAAATGCAACATCGTCGAATAAGATAACATATGTTCAATACAGATGTATAACAAGACTCATATAGTTATTTGTCTATGCAATAAAGTTTGTTAAAAGAAGAAACTTACCAACAGCATCCCCGGTCTCCACCCAAACAGGAGCAGGTCGAGTTTGGGCTCGACTTTGCAGCTTATCAGAATATATACTCCTCCCACGGCCACTTTTGTAAGCACCAGAATTCCTGCTAGAGCCAATAGATGAGTCTGCTGAATCATTTCGTTCATATTTCCACATACCAGAATCCTGAGATGCTAACTTCCTGACAGCAGAAACATAATCGATTGCACCAGGCTGAGAAACCGATGGTCCCGACTTGAAGAAGAACATGTTATCCTTTTCAGGAGATTGGTAATGATTTCCAGTTTGTTGCAAATCATCCCCACCAAACTGGGCAGGAATACCATGGCTATTTGAGATGCTTAGTGCAGGAAAATCCATTGGAGTTAGACTAGGAGGAGCATAAGTCTTAGGGCTTATGTTTTGATTCAAGCCACCATCCACTTGTAGCTATACAGAGAAGAAAATAAACATAGAATTTAATAACATAACATCAATAAAAGCTATGCCATATATTGAATAGGAGAATACCTCAAGCTGAGTAAGCATCTCAATTGTCAACTGCAAATCACACCCATTAGCAAAATAAACTTCTGCTAGACTCTCAGCGGCGAATCCGGGGAACTGAGAAGCGAGAAAATCCACAGGGTTCACCTCCATATCCCCTGGACTCTCAGTAATCATGTCGTTAACAAAGCCATGTCGAGATTTCCCACTAAAAGGGTTTCTTTCCCTGTCATTCCCAAGAAGCTGCTCAGCATTCATGATTTGCTTATCCCAAGGCTTTGGACTCAGTTGCATGAAACTCTGTCGCTGAGGATCTTCCCCAAATGAAGAAATGGGATATCTACTCTTATCAGCCAAGCTATTACCATTAGCATTATGTGAAGCTAATCCAGTTTGATCTGAAAAGCCATATCCTCCACTAGCAGAAGGAAACTTCTCAGCTTCATTACCGTCAAACAACGACAAGTTAGCTAGTGACAAACTACCAGATCCATAAGAATTGTCATCTTGAGTCATCAACCCAAAATCTGGAGTTATATCATCAGGAAGTTGATGACTCCAGAACTGACGTGCTTCTTCATCTGAATGATGTGACGCAGATGATTCTGTCCTGTCCAAAACCGCTTTCCCAACAGAACTAGAAGAAGCTAAAAGTCTTGTATCCAAAGTACTTGTACCTCCAGATGAAGGAGAACGTAGAGTAAACGGAACAAACTCAGCAGCATGAGGGTTTAAAGTTGTTGGCTTGATACTAGTACCACTTAGCTTTGGTTCACTTGCTTTCTTTGTTAAACTCATTCTTACAAGACTAGTAAAAATAACTGCTTTTAAACCAAAATCTGCAAAAAAAAGAGTTTGGCTTTTCTAAGTCAAATTACTCAAAGAAGAAACCTGCAAAATACTTTGCTTTAATCAAACAAATTACTCAGAGAAGAAAGGTAACACACCTGACGGTAATAGAGATACACACGTGCGTGGACTTCTCAATTCATATTACCAAAACCTAAACAAGAAAAAGAGATACATTTTCAGTGGCTACAAACTCATAAGTCAAAACCCATTGCAGCTTTTTTATAGTTCTTACCAGACAAACACATAAAGACTTAAAATTTGAAACACAACTACTAAATTCTAGAATAAGGGTATCTTTAAATGACTGAAATAAAAGAAAACCCTTTATTAAAAACAAGATTTTTAAGTAAATCCAAGATAGAAAAAAACAGATTTGTGATTTATTAAACCACACAAAAAAGAAGAACCCAAATCAAGATGAGATTCGTAGAGATAAGAATATCTCTGAAAGAAAGAGCAAACCTTTAAGGAAATGGATCCATGGAAGATAACAAGATCAGAGGTTAAAAGAAAAAGGTAAAGGCTGCTGTTGAAAACAAGATAAAGAGAGAGAAAGATGAGAAATTTTGCAGTTTGGGGTAATCGGAGAGCTTAAGCTGTTACCTCCTAGGGATTCGAGTTTTGGGGTAAGCGTCGTCTTCTTCTACTCTCTCTATAAGAGTAATTGTTTGGGGGTGTTGTTTGGCTAAAGAGGTAACACGAGCACCACAAGATTTATTTAACAAGACACCAAACCTTGCGCCTCTCGTTTTGACCTTTTTTTTTTTTAGTGACTCCATCTATCTACAACATTTATTTATTAACTACTAATGACACTTAATCCTTATCACTAAGGGTTTTAATTGTAAATTTTTGGGCTTTGATTACTTGCTTTTATTAGGTTAACTATTTCCTTTCAACTAATTTTTTTTTTTAATAAGATTTCTCTATATATTTTGAATATCCTGAATTAGCTTATTATTTTAAAAATCTAATTAAAGTTTATACAATTATATTTATATTTAGGAAAAATAATCTTCAAACTGATTGTTATTGTTAATTTGCTTTGAATTTAAGTCATCTAGGGAAAAAAGTATACTTATTGTTGATATAGATAAAATAAATATAAAAATTTAATAATTTATTACATTTATACAGCATTCTGAAACTCAAATATACCCAAACGGTTTCATATGTAATCTTGAAAACGAGAGTGCTCCGAGGAGCTCATAATTTCATTGGAATCACCAAGAATAATCTAGGGGTAGCTGCCGTACCATACATGATTTGATTTTATTGCAATTCCAATCTCCATAATAACCAACCAAGTGATCATCTACTATGTTTTAAAGAGCGAAATAACTTCAACGTTGTCCGCCCAACAAACTGGTGTATATATATATGATTTACAAACATTTATTTTATATTTCTTGTACATGACTCTTTTGTACAAAGTATTTTTGAATTATGTAAAGGAAATTAATCTAAAATACCAGAGAACTAGGATACTTATAACATCACCTTTCTTTCCTTCAAATTTTTGGAAGAATGGTCATAACTTAAGATAAGAATTGCGTTCATAGAATATGAATGCTTAATAATTCATATGAGAAAATGATGTATTTCAAATGCCATCGTTTTGCTTTGCCTTGGATTCCTTGTAAACGAGAGAATCTGAATAAGCGATGTTCACACGTCTTTTGCCTTTACGGTGATGCCTAAACTTATTTATATCAACAAACTTCTTTCCTTCTTTGTTGTTATTGCCATCATGCTTCCTAATATCAACTTCTTGGATAGACTCTAAGACCTTAACCACCTCACACATTGTAGGTCTATACTTAGGATGTTGGCTTAGACACTTGTATGCTAGGGAAGCAGCTACCTGAGCCGCTTCTGTTTTGTGCTGGTTCGCGAGCCTCGGGTCAATTATCCTCTCTAACTTTCTTTGGTCCCTTAACATAGGCCGCGCCCATTCCACTAGGCTTTGTTCCCTCCGTGTTCGGGTATTGTCCATTGACCGTTTTCCGGTTATCAGCTCTAACAAAACTACTCCAAAACTGTATACATCATTCATCGTCGTCAAATGACCTACAACACATGTAAACCATTAAAGACATATCTCAAAGAATATCGCTTCACGGTAAAAGAAATAAATTCCTTACAAAAATGTTACCAGTCATGATATATTCGGGCGCAGCATAACCTTGTGTTCCCATCACTCGGGTAGTTACATGCGTATGTTCGCCTTCAGGTCCATCTTTGGCTAGACCGAAGTCAGATAATTTGGCGTTATAGTCCTGAAATATCAAAGAGTCAGTTGAGAAATACCACTTTAATTTGATTTAATAGTGGATACAAAATTTAAAAAGGAAAAAAAAACTCACGGAGTCTAACAATATGTTAGAGGTTTTAAAGTCTCTGTAGATGACAGGTTTCTCTGCTTCATGGAGAAAAGCTAAACCTTTGGCGGCTCCGAGAGCTATCTTCATCCTTATTCCCCAAGCCATTGCTAAGCTATTTCCTGTCCCAATTCACACACTTTTCAAAGTTAGTAATACTATTGAATATTATCTAAATTATAAAAAATATATAGTTTTTTAAGAAGTTATTAATGTAGTGTACGACCCATAAATAAAGTAAGAACTTGACGAAGTTAACGTGAACCATATGGATTCTTTTCTTCAATATTTTTTATTCTTGTCATTCTATAACTAAAACGTAATTAAAGTCTTCGTGGAGTTGTTCTTTTAGGTTTAAACAGAAAAAATGTTTTGTAACGCGGTCTAGAACATATATAGCAAAAATTGAAACAACTTTTAGCAAGTTAGGTAAAAATATAGTAGATGACGTACTTCGAAAGAGCTGATTCTCCAAGCTACCTCGAGGCATGTACTCATAAACAAGAACTCTTTGCTCTTCTTCACAACAAAACCCTATCAGCTTCACAAGATGTTTGTTACTTAGTTGTCCCAAAAATAATATCTCCGCCTGCAAACAAAAATAAATTTTGTATACACTGAAAAAAAAAACTTTATGAAGAAATTTCACAAAAGATATATATATTTAATAACATACTGAAAAATGGCCAGATTCATATAGCTAATTAAGAAGATAAACCAAAATTCAAAAAATATATAAAATAATCGAGACGGTCTTCGTAATTAAATTGTTCCTTGTGAATAGAAAAGTCTTGAATGTAGACAAAAACATACATAAAGAGAAAGAAATGTTACCAGCCATTCTCTATGGCCTTGATGGCCATGAAGATCAAGAGCCTTTACAGCAACCGGTTGGGCTTCGATACCCGGTTTAACCTTATCATCAATAAACCCTTTGTAAACCGGCCCAAACCCTCCTTCCCCCAACATGTTACTTCTAGAGAAATTATGCGTAATCACTCTCAGCTCAGACAACGTGAACAAACGAAGCTTCTGCGATGTGAAGGAGTGAGAGAGATCATCCATAACCGACATGGGCGAGCTTGGATCGCTTATGTCCGATAAAGACAGCCTCTTGAACGCTGGACAAGTTCTTATTTTCATTACAGCCTTCTCCCCTCCTTCGTATTTGCTTGCGTTCTTTGCCTTGTAACACCCCAAGAACAGAGATGTCAATGATGTTTTCTTCTTCTTGAACACTGCCATTTTCAACTTCTTCTTTTGTGTTATTTGGGGAAAAAATGGAGAAAGTTAGTCTTTTACTCCTTTTGATGAATCTTTTGTAGAGTGCGTAGGTTTAGAAATTAAGGATGTTCTAGTTAACCTACTTGTCTTCAAAGTCCTCTAATTTATAGTAGTTGTTGTGTCTTATTCGTACTGACCGACCTTTGAGTTTTCAAATTTATTTATATATACAAAAAGTTTNNTTTTTTTTTTTTGTATTAGTTGTATAAAAATGTTGAAGTTATTTTTGGTGGATATATTTATATTGTTCTAAGCTCTATGCTGATATTTTTTTCAGGAGAAACACGATTCCATGTTCACATTAATCCTCACAATAATATTGAAAAATAACGCAAGTTGTTTTCTTTTTCTAATCACAATATAATCAATATTATTGATTATAAATTCATTCAGTTGTTTGTACTTAGACTTCATCTCACCAAAGTCTACGGGCTATATAATTTTGCTTATATATTCAATGAATTGAAAATTGTCTCTCGCTCTACATTCCAAATACGATCTCTCGTTTCATTATAGACTTAGTTCTGTCTAATAGTTTTTGTTGTAATAATTTAGGTAATTTAAAAATGATTTTGTGAATTTAATGGTGTCTCTCTATATTCCACTATCTCGATTTCTAGTTTCATAAGACTAATTAGTTATTTACTAATAGTTTTTGTTCTAATAATTTAGGCAATTAATTTAAAAATGATTTGGTATACATTTCAGGCTGGCAAATAAATATTACGTATAAAGAAGATTTGATTCGCCTTGTTGAAAGGAGAATGAGATGATTAGGCCATAATTGGATGTCCGTTGACTTTGTTTCTTCCATGATTAAAATTTAAGAAGTAAGGAAGAGAAACAAATTTGAACCATTGATTTTGTTACTCTTAACTAAATAATCATTTATTCAATAACTAAAGGTCGGTTGGTCTTCAGGTACGAACGTTCTTCTATACTAACTTGTAAATTGTAAACGTAACAGATTGTGCAGTAGAGATTGCGGTTACAAATGTTTGACAACGATCACAAAAATTGTTTAACACCGCGTATTCTTCCGCCAACGTTTGCGGCAGCGGGTGGTTAAAAATTACACTATTTTTAAGTTTTAAATTCAAATAAATTTAATAACTTTTTTGACTCTTGGAGTCATGCTCTGAACACAAATGATTCATTTTCCGGAGAACATAAGTGCATTGTATCCGTCTAATCGTCCCAACATACTTCACTATAAATGTAATTTAATACTAACAATTAAATTGAAGTGTTGTTCGTCGCATGCATGTATGTACGTACAATAATTATATAGTTTCATTATCATAGAACTGTCGGGGAAATTGTGAATCATCACCAGCCGCCACATGAACTTATTTGCCGTTGTTCTGGTTTAAGGCTGGTAAGATTTATTCGGCGGCTGTAGGCCTGTAGCCCTTGAAATATGGTAGACAAGATCGTCCATATAATTAAGATTTTGTTTTTCACTTCTAAATTAATTAATGGGTGACTTGGGCGATTTTGTATTGTTGTTTAGTGGCTAGAAAGAAAACTTTTAACGATAAATTTACTTATGCAAAAATTATATTAGTTTAGTTTAGCAACTTTATATGTACTTAATTAGTAAAATAATACATTTAAATGTAAACTATTTGTACATATTAATGTTGTCCAAACAATATGCACTTTTTGAATTTTTTTACTGTATTCTCCACCTAGTTTTTCTAATTCATCCAAGCATTTTGATGAATTTGCATGTCTCCATAGATGAATTAGTATCTACTATCTCTAAAAACTCAATCTCCACCGAAGATATTGCTTAACCAATGTGCTCCTAGACCAAATCCAAAACCTTAGCCGCTTCATACTTAACATCCACTTTTGTAGCATCCTCAAACTGTTTTACAACCTTTTCAACCGGGACACAATCGCCTTGTCTTAGTAGTGAAGCGTAGGTTAATCATGGATGATGATTTTTGTTCTTTGACAACATCTGGTAAGGTTTTTGGTTTATGGCTCACCCTTTTTACTTTTTCGGTCTTTCTTATATAGTGTTTTGGTGGGTTTTTTCTCGTTCATTTTTCACGACCTTCTTATCCTATTACTAGGGTCATTAAATTGTTCGTTAGGTTAAAGAGATTTACAATATGAAACCGATTATGTCCATTAAAACGTGAATAAGACAGAAAAGAGCACCAAGAAAATGAAAAATAATTTAATGTATGTTCAGGAAATCCTATGAAAACATAATGATTGATCGGGTTTATTGGTTTTGTAGCTGGTGGTTTAAGTGGTTAGGGAAGCTATGTATTTATAATTTATTGATTCAATATGGTTTTGCATCTGAAATATATTTAAGCCCAACCAATAAATATACCATCACTCGCCAAGACCGTTTCTCAGTGGAAACATTTTGTGAGAAGTTCAAGTCGATGTTAATGATTGTAAGGATTTAACGGATGTGATGTTTTTGTAGGTTGAAGATTTAAAGTACTATATGATATGTTGTGTTTTTATCGATTTTGAATCTTTATTTTCTTTCCTAAATCAAAACTGCAATATATTTCCTAAGCTAGCAAAACCCATTCTAGATATAAGTAGAGTCCAGCTTGTAATGCAACTGCAAAGCAAAAATCAAGATATTTCGATACAAGGACTTGATGTCATAAAATTCCAAATTTGTTTTGTCTTGCCACACTTAGTAATTCTCTTCCAATAATGGTTAACTTAATAGTATATAAAATAAAAATGCATATAGGTTCCGTAATTAATCTTCTTTATCGTCACGAGAGGCACATCTTTTTTCAACATTTGACCACTCTCTCTCTCTCTCTCTCAGGACCTTTCGGCGTAATTTCGTCTTCCCCTTTGCTTAACATTTTCTTTCTTTCTTTTTGACCAAATATTAAAAATATATCCATTTTTATTTTATTTTTAATTAAATTCATAATTTGCATTTTATGTATTTATAATAAAAAGGAGAGAATAAATCCAAAAGAGTGAAGCAAAAACATTAAAGCGGAAAGAAAGTGGTAAAACAATAATAGAAACAGGAGAAGCAGAAGTACTACTTCTTCTTCTTCTGCTCTCTTCTCAGACCTTGTTTTGTACTTTCTTCTTCTTCTTCTTCTTCTTGTTTGCGAACTCCGATATCTTCTTCACTACCTTTGACTCCATTTCTTTTTCTTCTTCAGGTGAATTCTACTTTACTTTTCTTCTTACCCCAAATTTACTCTTTTGGGTTTTATGAAAGTTTTGTTTTTTATTACTCAGATCTTGTCCTAGTTCTCCTCCTTGTTCTGTTGTTTTTCTGTTTCGTTTCGAATTGGTTTTGTTTTTCAAGTTTAGGGTTTTGTAGATCAGTTCGTCGTTACTGTAGATTGGAAATGAAAATTATGATTCTTTGGATCTGATTATAGCAGTTCAAGTGTGAACTCTATCTATTACTTGATTTGCTATCTCACAGTTTTTGAATTTCTTAATGGTGTTAGCTACTCGACTTTTAGAGCTCATTTTCTTAACTACTGAACTTGTTTCATTTGAGAGGTACTAATCCAGTATATATTATAAAGTTTAATGCTTTTTCTTACTTGCATTCTTTGAACATGTTTGCTATTTTGGTGAGTGAAACTTTATGTATATTTATGAATTTTGAGCTAAAGTATTGATTGTTTCATAAGTAGGTGTAGGCATTGTCTTGTTATGAGAAGCAACTGTAGCTGGAAGCTCAAGTATTTGTTTTTAGCTGTGGAGCTTGAATCTTGATAGTTTTCGACTTCTATGTTATTACCTGTGGGGATATAGAAACAATCATGGGCTTACTCTGCAGTAGAAGTCGACATCATACTGAAGATACTGATGAGAATACACAGGTTGACTTAAGAGCTCTTGTAACACTCGATGTATGGGAGCATTATTTCTGATACTTCAAGAGTTAACTTGGTTTGTATTAATCTACAGGCTGCTGAAATCGAAAGACGGATAGAGCAAGAAGCAAAGGCTGAAAAGCATATTCGGAAGCTTTTGCTACTTGGTATGTAGACCTTGGATTAGAAATGTGAATGGCATGCCTTGATGAATCTTTTGGTAATAGTTTTCCTCTAATTTTCTGACTTGTGTTTTGTAAAGGTGCTGGGGAATCTGGAAAATCTACAATTTTTAAGCAGGCAAGTCCACAAGGAAAATTGATTGTACTCTTTACTTAAATTTACTTATGAATCCTGCTAATTGAATGATACAAATTTACTAATTTGCAGATAAAACTTCTATTCCAAACGGGATTTGATGAAGGAGAACTAAAGAGCTATGTTCCAGTCATTCATGCCAATGTCTATCAGACTATAAAAGTATGCAATACTTGAAATGACTGTGTCGGTTTTATCCTTCTAATTGGCGGTGTTTTCGAGTTCTTTTGGATTTACAATCTAGAGAATCATTTATATGAGTAATCAAATTTTTTTCATATGTTGATCTTGGTATATTGTACATGTAGCTTAATAGCTACTCTATATTGTTGAACAGTTATTGCATGATGGAACAAAGGAGTTTGCTCAAAATGAAACAGATTCTGCTAAATATATGTTATCTTCTGAAAGTATTGTAAGTGGTTAGATTCATAGGTCACTTGAGCTGTCTTTGTTAGAGTTTTGAGTCTTGTGAGTACCTTGTCTTATGGTAGTCAACTTATTATCGTAATATCAGGCAATTGGGGAGAAACTATCTGAGATTGGTGGTAGGTTAGACTATCCACGTCTTACCAAGGACATCGCTGAGGGAATAGAAACACTATGGAAGGATCCTGCAATTCAGGTGTGTTTGTGTGTGTGTGTGCACGTTTTATTTACTATTGCACTCAAAGTTGAATACATGATTTAAACGTTTCATTTTGTAGGAAACTTGTGCTCGTGGTAATGAGCTTCAGGTTCCTGATTGTACGAAATATCTGATGGAGAACTTGAAGAGACTATCAGATATAAATTATATTCCAACTAAGGTATAACCAAAGTATCATTCTTTGTTGAAAACATTTCAAGTAATGATCTTAAAATGGTTGAATAAAACTCATTGGATCAGCCTCGGAGGATCAATGTATTAACAAACAGAAGCCTTTTGCTTTCCATATTAGCCTAGTTGAGCTAGCATTTTCAGAGACCAGAGTCAATATGCAATTTCTGTGACATGTGTCTTCCGGAATGTGTTGTCATTGGTGCATTTTTTCTATGTTGGTGTTTCAGGAGGATGTACTTTATGCAAGAGTTCGCACAACTGGTGTCGTGGAAATACAGTTCAGGTACCAACTACTTTTTGTTTTACCCTTTTTCCTGTTTGATTGTTAGTCTTTCATAGATGAGTAATTGTTTGATAAGCTCTAAGTGTTAGTCTGGTTCACTAGGCAATATGATTAGCTAGGCGGTTTGTAGTAGCTGTGTTAACAGCTCAGCAACAATCTTGTTAATGTAGTCTCTCTGCGATGTGTAAGTTATTTGGTGAAATGAATAAAAGTGTTTACGGATTCGATTCCTATGATTGCCACTAAGATGTACTAATAGAACATATGAATTCCATACCAATATCAAACTTGTTGTTGTGGTGAATCTACTTGTAATGATCCGTTACCAAAGATGAATTCACAAATGGTATATGAGATAAAGCTTCGTTTATGCAGCCCTGTGGGAGAGAATAAAAAAAGTGGTGAAGTGTACCGATTGTTTGACGTGGGTGGACAGAGAAATGAGAGGAGGAAATGGATTCATCTGTTTGAAGGTGTAACAGCTGTGATATTTTGTGCTGCCATCAGCGAGTAAGCTCACTTCATTATAAATTATAAGATATCCTCGTACTGTCCACATATTGCCAAAACATTAACTGAGTTTTGATCATAGGTACGACCAAACGCTCTTTGAGGACGAGCAGAAAAACAGGATGATGGAGACCAAGGAATTATTCGACTGGGTCCTGAAACAACCCTGTTTTGAGGTTTTTAGTTACATTTTTATCTCATCTTTTAAAAATTTAAAGACACTCTTGAGATGGGTTTGGTTACAAAAACTTGGTTCTCTTTACGCAGAAAACATCCTTCATGCTGTTCTTGAACAAGTTCGACATATTTGAGAAGAAAGTTCTTGACGTAAGAAGAACTAAAGCATATTTATTTGTTTTGATAGGCAAGCAAGTCTTTTTGTTCAATAACGCTTTCTTATTCAATGTGCATAGGTTCCGTTGAACGTTTGCGAGTGGTTCAGAGATTACCAACCAGTTTCAAGTGGGAAACAAGAGATTGAGCATGCATACGAGTAAGCTTGTCTCCAAACTTTACTGATTCCCGCCAAACTGTTACCGTTATATGACCTTATTTTTAATTTGGATTCAGGTTTGTGAAGAAGAAGTTTGAGGAGTTATATTACCAGAACACGGCGCCGGATAGAGTGGACAGGGTATTCAAAATCTACAGGACGACGGCTTTGGACCAGAAGCTTGTAAAGAAAACGTTCAAGCTCGTAGATGAGACACTAAGAAGGAGAAATTTACTGGAGGCTGGCCTTTTATGACCTTATTATTACATATCTCTAGTAAATTACCTCTCCTTATTATTATAAGAAAAACTCGAAAACTGAATGACCGTGTAATTTATCTTTCGGGACAAAAGACTTAGCGATTCAAAATCTAATGTGTCTCGATGGCTACGACTAGTTTCTATTTTATCATTGTTTTTGTTAACATTCCTCTGTCTTTGACTTCTTATTTTTTTTTCTCATCAAAAACATCTCATTTTGATCTTGTTTTTGGGGTTATATTATTATTAAAATGAGGCATCCACATCCCGAAATCTAGAAAGTGAAACACAACACAAAACGTAACTTTATCAGTACTAAAAAGTTTTGGAATGTTCCTAACATGAAAAAGTTCTTACATTAAAAAAAAGTATGGGGGTGAAACTGAACAAATACAAAATATGATGTAAAAACTGAAATAAAAGTAAAACACATGGGGTCTACCGTGATTTCAGAACATTCGAAAAAGCGACTTTAAAAATAATTGCACCGAAGAAAGAAGAACCCTGAAAGCAAAAAACTCTTCGCCGTTGTTGTTTCTTACGTCAAAGAATATTCCTTCTTCTCTTTCGTTAATAGATCCCAAAAAAAAAAAAAAGCTTCATTGATTCTTCTTCCTCTGTTTTTGATTCCGTTTTCGAGCAATCCTCTGAAACATGTATGTTGTTGTTCTCTCTTTCTTCCAATGGTGTTCTGATTTTGCTTTTTCTGTTATACGATAATGATAACAATCGCTTCTTAGTTTGATTAATACGAAACTCTCAAAGATCACGAAATTGGTTTTGTTAGGGAACCATTTAGATCAAGGCTTGTTTGTGATTGTTGTTGTTGATTCAGCTTTGATTTGATTCGTTAGCCATTGATTTTGATTTGAGAATTTGTCTTTGTTTGATTTTTCTTGCAGAATCTTTGGTACAATTGGAGTTATATTCAAAAGCTTATAAATGTCAAATATGGATCCTAATTCAGTTTTACCTAAGAGAAGTTTCTTACAACATGAGTTGTTTTCACAATTACATATACCTGGAAGCTTAGCTTTCGAAGCATTTAGTTGTATCTCTAAGTTTACAGGAGCTTTGCTTTGTTGGTTTTCACATGGAAACTTGCAAAAAGAAGTATCTAAACATCAATGGGGATTAACTTGTAAGAGCCGTGATTCTTTAAAACATGTGTTTGAACATAGGAACGTCTCTGTGTTCCCATTTCACTATGTATCAAAAGATATTAGTCCTGGCTTCTTTGGAAACATATCTAAATCCACTATTCAGCATTTTGTTAATGAAGCTGAGAGGCTACATTCGTGTTCTTTGCTCTCTTTGGCGGCTGCGATGATACCGTCTTTGAATGTCATGTAAGTTTAGTAATATTGTTTAGTGCTAAAACTCTCTTTGGGGAAGTTTCTGATTGTAGATTTTATTAGGTCTGCAAATGGACTTGCTCTGCCACTAGGGAGTAATGATGTTAAACTTAGGGAGAACATTGAACATAGGACTTGTCCGGAGAACACTGAACATAGGACTTGTCAGGTGGGATGTGAAGAATATAGTGGTTTGAGTTTTCAAAAATTAGACTGGACAAGACAATCAGTGGAGCCTAGGACGGGGATCGAGTTCCCGATGTTGTTGAAGGAGAATGCTTCGCGATCGAATTCTGAGGTTCTTATAGCTTTTTCTTCCTCAGTTTGTTATTCTTTGTCATTACAACTTATGTTAGAGTCACCAAAGAAGAGATTTGATTTAAATTTCGAAAAGTTAATACGTTTTGAATTCATCATAATTTAAGGTGCTTGTTGCAACGGGATCTCGGACAATGAAAATTATCAGAATTAAATCTCTAAAAGTATATGCATTTGGTTTTTGTAAGTGCATTCTAGCTTTGTATCTTTCTATATATATGGAACAATTTGTCATCTTTTGCTTCTAACTTGAACTTCTCTGGATTAGATGTTCACCCTTCCTCGGTCTGTCAGAAGCTTGGCCGAAAGTATGCCTCGGTTCCAGCAAGCAAACTTGACAAATGCGATGACTTATACAAAGACCTTCTTAGGTATTATAGCAATCTTTTTCATATTATTAGAATTGTGCACTTTTATTTGTTTGAAGTCCACTCTAATCTGATTTAGTTGGTGTAGCTTTGATTGGACATTTCGTCTGAAAGTCTTTTATTTGAGTTTTTTTCAGGGAGGATATTGTTATGAGTGTGAGGCTTGTGGTTAACTACAATGGCTTGAAGATCAATACTGTGAGAGAGTAAGTGGAAGTTGCTACATATTGAACATCTTGTATTGTTTTGAACTATGTTCATGAATCGTGAAGGTGTTATGGTCCTTAATTGATTCTCACTTTTAGTTTCTTTTATTTTAATCTATTTACTTGCCATTTGATGATTTGAGGCGCATTACACTGATAGATGGCAAATTAATCCCTTCCCTTGTTTGTCTATGTTTTCAGTGTTTTCGAGAAATCTCTGCGTGCTCGCTTGGTTAAGGTAAATGATACACCGAGTGTAGTTTGTACTCTGATAAGCACTGTGGATTACGCTTTGCTACATCATACGCTTCTCCATTTTTATTGCAGGCAAATCCAAAAACTGATTTCAATTGTTTGAATGATTTTGGTTCATTCTTTAGACAAGACATTCCAATACCCGCGGTACATAATGGCTAATGCTTACACTCACACTTTACATATAAACATACATAAAAGGAGTATGACTCATTTTAGTGGCTCATTTGCAGGGAACAATAATAGACTTTCGGCGAACAGAAGATGGACAGCTAATCACAGAGAGTGAGTAATAATTATGAAGCTTCCTTCTCTATGCAATTTATTGTATACCTGACCTGAACATGGCCAACGTTTGCAGTTGGTGGTAACCTGATTGGAGCTGTCCGAAGCAAGGATCTTTGCAGTTAGTTCTTCATTCTAATTATTTGTTTTCTCGTTTTTGTTTGCGTACTAAAAGTCCAAGGGCTCTGAGATTTGTGTACATTGCAGGAGCATTTTTTGGTATGTACATTGGAGATGTTCCGGTGTCAGAGCAGACAAAGGAGGAGATTGGTAGAAAAGTGGTGGGAATCATAAAGAGATGCTGAAATCAATTACTTGTTAGATTTCCAATTGCCTCTGAGTTTTAGAAGAAGGCAATTGGGTTAGATTTACGCGGTCATGTCTAGATATTGTCAATCAAAATACTTTGTAAGCAGCTTGGAGGAAGTTATGTCTTAAGTTGTATTAGATAGTCTTGATTTTTATGTTCTAGTTCGTTATGATTGTCCAATATGCAAATTGTGAAACTGGTTGACAAGAAATGAGATCCAACATTTAATATTAAAAAATATAAAACAAAATTTCAAATTCAATTAATGATTACATATGAAACGTTTGAAGAAAATAGAACATGATTTCCTATGATCTTCAGTCGGCTAAGTACAAATAAACTCTCCATCTCTAAATGAAATAAGAGTTTTGTTGCTCTTCTTGGATCTTAATCTGAAACAAGATATTAAAATTTTGTAAAATTTCAATAACATTTGAATTTTTAGAATAAATCTTATTTAATTTATTATATGTTAATATGCAATCACCTTTATGGTTTTTTTGATATGGTTGAGAGAATTGACTAAATATTCTTCCATGATATTAAGTCCTTGCAAATCTGTAACTTTATTCGGGCTTTCCCAGTTCCTTTAAAATTAGTAAATACTTGTGTTAGTAAACAAATATTGGTTAAAATTTATAAGAATATTTTATTGAATCTTCATTAGTATTTTTTTTTGTTACCTCAAAATTACCATCTTCTCAGCATACAATTCCTTGAGTTCTCTCAGTTTGGTGACCTTATTATCATCCTAAATTTTCAATAATTATGATATTAAATAAACAATTACTAAAAGGAAACAATATCTTCGTCACAAATTTTTTTAATAAATATTTTTGTACCTGAATCACTTCATCACTGCAAGAAATATAGCAAAATTAGATCTAGTATGTTGAATAATCTATATTCATGTGTTTGAGTATAAACAATATCATACCTTTCAGATAAATATTGATTTTTAGACGAAAATTGATCCATTTCAGACAAAAATTGATCATTTTCAGGCGAAAGTTGATTATTTTCAGGCGAAAATTGATCATTTTCAGTGGATATTTCGGTATTGTTCTCGTTCACCAATTTTTTCAGCGTCTATACATATAAAAAAAAAAAAAATAAGAAACATTTATACAAAAAGAGAGAGAGAAAAAACTTATTT
>Ga0041059_1001435_pt1 | contig 18899 bp, 16 predicted proteins | sample AraColnosormetaG_FD_56232 | JGI IMG/M metagenome (GOLD analysis project Ga0041059, IMG submission 56232) | Arabidopsis roots microbial communities from North Carolina, USA - Col MF nosort | ecosystem: Host-associated > Plants > Roots > Unclassified | place: USA: North Carolina | collected...
AAAAAAAAAAAAAAAATGCATAATGTGACGCGTCAGCTCTCGTGACATAAATCGGACTACGTGGATATCTTTGATTGGATGTTATGCCTTTTCTTTGCCAGCCAAATGTCCACGTCACGGAGCGGTGAAAGAATGTTAAGTTTAAGCAAATTTTTACTTTTACAGGGTTTTTTTTTTTGGGTTCACTTTTGCAGTGTTATTGTGTAACTTGCGTTCGGTGATAAAGTTTATAAATTTCTGGAAAAGAAATTCCACATAAAATGAAATACCGCACTTTTGGTACTTTGAAAAGAAATGCTTACACCATGCAAAAGAAATGGTTAACAAGACATGAAAATATAGTACTACTTTTGGTTCTCTGGTATACCACGTCAAGTGATCTTTACATGCACGAATCGAGCATTCCAAAGGTTCGAAACTGTGTCCTTTTTCATGGTATCAAATCAAATCTTTTTGTAGTATGGTGGATGATCTTATAACAATAATGGATTATTTTCAGCAAATTCTTTAGTTCTACAACACTAGTAGTGATTTTAAGATTTCACATTTTGGGGGCTTGTATAACAAATTAATTCGTATCCACACTTTCAAGAGATCAAAGAAGCATATATTTCATTAGAGAAAACAAAGATACATATAACATTGCAACAAGAGAAACATATAGTATAAAGCCGTAAACTCTCTTCAACGAAAGCGAGAGAGTGTGACTCCATTCCCTCAAAACCTAACTTTGGCTAAAATATTTTTCTTGGAAGAAAAGTTATTGAAACTGAACAAACACAAACCACGTAGAAAAATCCCGGAATATAGAAATAATATCTTCAAGCTCTTCACTTGGCACTACCGAGCTGGGAGCGGATAAGCTTAGCCGCGTCAACCATGGCTTTAAGTGCTGGTTTAACCTCAGTGTACTTCCTTGTCTTCAGACCACAGTCAGGGTTAACCCACAAGATGTTCTGCTCAAGAACCGCAAGCATCTTGTTGATCCTGTCTGCAATTTCATCTGTGGATGGTATTCTCGGAGAGTGAATGTCGTAAACACCAGGACCGATTCCTGCACCGTACTTCACTCCTTCACGGAACACTGAGAGAAGCTTCTCGTCTGAACGAGAGTTCTCAATGGTGATGACATCAGCGTCCATGTCAATGATTGAGTGGATGATGTCGTTGAAGTTTGAGTAACACATGTGAGTGTGAATCTAGAAGATAAAATAAAGAAGTTAGTTGCAGAAACATTCATCACTATTTGAGATTTTAAGTGTACAGTGTTGTTACCTGAGTGCTGTCTTGGACGCCACAGTTGGTGATTCTGAAAGAGTGAACAGCCCAGTCCAAGTAGAAAGAGTGTTCGGCTTTCCTAAGAGGCAATCCTTCTCTAAGTGCGGCTTCATCGATCTGAATGACTCCAATACCGCCTTTCTCGAGGTCTTCCACTTCATCTTTGATGGCCAAAGCGATCTGGTAACAGGTTTCGTGCCTGGGCTGGTCGTTTCTGACAAAAGACCAGTTGAGAATTGTGACTGGACCTGTAAGCATACCCTTCATTGGACGTTTGGTCATGCTCTGAGCTGTTGAGGACCAGAAGACTGTCATTGGCTTGGGGCGGCTCACGTCACCATAGATAACTGGTGGCTTCACACAGCGAGATCCATAGGATTGCACCCATCCGTTTGCTGTGAATGCGAAACCTGACAATTGCTCTCCAAAGTACTCAACCATGTCGTTTCTCTATAATATTGTCAAAGCATGGCTGAGTCAGAAACAGGACGTTGTAATTAGTTTTAGGGTCTAGTAAGAGACAAAGACTGACCTCAGGCTCTCCGTGAACAAGAACATCAATGTCAAGGTCCTCTTGGATGTCAACAACTTTCTTGATCTCTTCCTTGATGGCCTTGACGTAATCCTCTTCAGAGATTCTAGTAGAAGAAAGAGTTCCAGTTAGCATCACAATCAACTTACTAAACATGCTTAAATGATCAATGCAAAAAAATTATGATTAAGAGACTAACTTCTTGGCCTTGTATTCACGGCGAACTCTCCTGAGTTCCACGGTCTGTGGGAAGGATCCAATGGTTGTGGTTGGGAGGATTGGAAGGTTAAGCTTCTTCTGCTGAGCATCTAGCCTTGCGCTAACTTCAGTTGTACGGCGGTGGTCAGATCCCTTCAAAGCAGCAGCCTGAGATTGCAGGAATTACAAATCATTAGGATCAATAGAAACATATATCATACAGAGAAAACCATCATAATAGTAAAGAAAGCTTGAGTATGAAAGCAAGAACTTACAGCCTTCTGGACAGACTCATTGGTGACTCTTGGGGAAGACCTCCTCGAAGACAATGCGTCAGCGTTGGCAGTGAAGAAACTCTGAAAGAGAGAAATATTAGAGACTTGAAGTCTTTTTCAAACAAAGGGTTCACTTGGGAAACATGTTTGTAGGATTTTTACAATACCTCATTTGTCTGACCGGCCAAAGCCTTGGCCAATGCGTCAACTTCAACAACCTTCTGGGCAGCAAAAGCTAGCCACGACTTGATTTCAGCATCAAGCTTAGTCTCGTTAATAAGGTCAACGGCAGTGTGGAGAAGAGAGCAAGAGGTTGAGACCACAAGCTTGTCTGCACCAATTCACAAATAACAAAACCAACGAGTTAGAGAAAGATAACAAATTAAACACTTCTAATTGAGTAATCCACATAAGAGATTCTGGAAGAATATAATACCTTTACCAACAACACCCTCAAGTGACTGCAAGGTGATGAGAGAGGCAGCGAGGTCATTGGCCCAGATGTTCCTTCCGTCAACAACACCAGCAAAGAGGTACTTGCCCTGTGGGAAACCTGACTTGATCAAGTCAATGGTCTTGGTGCCACGAACCAAATCAAATCCGAAGGCAGTCACACCCTTCAAGGAAGTAAGGGTCTTGTATGCTTCAGCAGGGATATCAGCGAAGTAGGTCTCCACAAGAACATTCAGACCAGAGAGAGTTGATTCAAGCTCAGCATAGGCACCGCTAAAAGCCTGGAGTTTGTGACCCTCGAGATCCATGACAAAGAGAGGCTCATCAAGCTGAATCCAGGAGGCACCAGCTGCCTTAAGCTCTGCAATGACTTCCCTGAGAAAAGATTCACCATTCCAATAGTATGTCAGAAACAAATTTCCTAGCGTCAAAGAGAATAATTGAGTACTAGAGCAAAAGTAATCTCTTACTTGTAAACTGGGAGGATTTTGGGGAGAAGGGAGAGAAGATCAAATGACTTGTCAACACCCTTAGCAAGCTTGGAAAGAAGCAAGTAAGAGACAGGGCCAACAAGTACAGGGACGGTCTCAACACCAAGCTGCATTAACAACACCACATTACTATATTAGAACATTCAATACCAGACCAAAAGAAGCCTATATATGTTCAAATAGGAAAATTAGTTGAGTACGTACAGCCTTGGCCTCCTTGTACTCATTGACAGCCTTGTGAGATGCGTAAGAAAATTTCACTTCAGGGCCCAACTCTGGGACGATGTAATGGCTGCATCAAACAGAAACATTAAAAAAATACGTTAATAACACAACTCACAAATCCAATAACAATGTCAACACACAAGTTAAAGAGTAGAGAAGAAACTCACTAGTTGGTGTCAAACCACTTGGTCATCTCCATAGCTGGAACAGAGGCATTTCCTCTAGCCATGGAGAAGTAAACATCGAGACCGATCTCACCACTGGTAAATCCATATCTAGATGGAACAGCACCAAGCATGGCGGTGGTGTCAAGCACCTGGTCATAATGAGAAAAGGTGTTGCTTGGGATATACTTAATCCCAGCAGCAGACATCTGTTTCCAGATATCAGACCTGAGATCAGCAGACACCTTCTGCAAATCATCGGCACTGCTCTTGCCATCCCAGAAAGACTCCAATGCAAACTTGAGCTCTCTCTTAGGTCCCATACGTGGATATCCAACAATGTGGGAAGCCATTTTTGTTTGTTTTTTGTTTTTTTACTACATTTGAACCACAAACAAAACCAAAATCAGTCAGTAAACCAAACACAATCCTAAAATGTACTTCTTGTCATATGGTAAAAGCCACCAATCGTTAAAAAAGTAAAAAACTTTTGCAGTTTTTTTTGTCGTATTTATTGAAAACAGAGTATGAGAGAGTTTAAAGATCAAAACGAATCACAACTAGGGAAAACAGAGATCTAACGCAGAGAAAGATCGCAAAACAGAGATTTTACGAATCTGATCGTATAAAAAATCCAGATCTGTGTTTCATAGAATTTCACTCACCGGATTAAGATCTAAGTATTAACGAACGAAGAAGAAACGGAATCAAACGAAAATTGAATTGAGAAGAAAACGAAGAGACGGAAGGTAAATAAGAGAGTGGGAAGGGAGAGAGCAAGAATAGTCATGCGGAAGCCATGGAAACTCGGAAGCGTACCTTACGGAATGAGAAGAGTGGAGATGAGAGATGGGCAAAGAGAGCGACGATGGAGAGTGTTCTGTGTTAAGCTTATTTATAGCAAATCAATTACACATCGTTCCTTGGTTTCTCTCACTCACTCGTGGTGGCTGATTATTTTTCTATTTAAATTAATAATACGTACATGTACATCAAAATACGTATATTTAGGTTTTTACCCTCTCTACAACATTATACTATATGATAAATAAAAATACGTGTAATCCATGTATCCAGAATGATACTAATTTTTATCTTTCAAATTTAAGGGCACGGTCAATTATATACAACTTTCGAGAATTATACGTATAACGACGGTTTACATAATAAAAAAATGTATTTGATCATGGCATGACATTACAATTATATAAGCTGGTAGAACTTAATTCCGTTGAATTAGTACTAGTTTACTGGTAATTTTAGTTGACTTTTGTCAAGTCCTCACTGGCTAGTTAAAGCTTAAAACAATTGTTTAAGGGTTAATTAAGGGGTTAGTGTATGTTGTATTGTAAAGCGTAGTATTAATTAAGATATAAGAGCTTAAGAGGGGATTAATTATGGAATTGAAAATGTGAAGGTGGGGAGGAGAGTTGGTGTGTGTTGTTTGTGAAGAGTATACATGAGGAGAAGGAGGTAGCGGGATTGGTGGGTGGAGCCCATTAGGGAGTTGGTGAGATATTCACTTTTAATTTCATTTTTGGGAGTCAGTACCAACAATTCTTGCCACACAAATTTGGAGATTTGTTTGGTAAACAAAGTTGGTGAATGATTATGAGATCCTCCACGTCCCTCTTATGGTTTGATCTTCACATAATTTTTTTTATTCAACAATGACGTTTGAAACCTATTAACCATAAGTTGTCATAATATTCACCTTAATGAGGAATATACGTCTATAATGTATGTAAAGAAGTCTAGTATGAAATGGTAAACTAGTTCAGTAAAGAATATTCAATGCTCTGTTTGGACGACTAATACGAAAATTCTATGTTTCGAATAAAGAAGTGTATTTCTACCATCTCTTGTAACTTGTTTTGTAGCAAGAACTCTTTTTTTTAATGCTTTCACATGAGAAAGTCCGTTCTTTTGTTTTTCGACTCAAAAAACTTTAATCCATCAAGACGCTTAACAAGTAACTTCAAATTTCAAAACAAAACACAGAAATATTTGTATCCGGTAAATTTTATATTTCCTCACAATATCCAACATCGGTCTATTCCGAAGCATTAGTAGATCAGTAGATGCCTTGCTATGGTTTTGTCGGCTGTCGGTGGGATATAGATATAAAAACGCACGACCATTTAATGAGACATTTTTTTTTTCTTATTTCTCGCTAATGCCTAATGTATCATGCGTATTCGGTATTCCCAAAGTAAAAGAATTTGACAAAATGTTCCGACTAATATATACTTGTGCGTCTTGAAATATCGCATTACACATTACATACCTAATTTACTTTCAATTTTTTTTGTAAGAAAGTTAAATGAATAAACACGTTTACATATCATCAATCCTACAGAATATACTATAAGTTTTAACGGCGAGATCACATGCAAGAGACGATAAAGTTTCCATACTTTGAAAAGAGAATATGATATTCAATATATAAGGAAACTAAAAGAATTCATATATCCATAGATTGATATCTCTTATCATAAGGAAAATAAAAAATTCATAGACGATATACTGATATCCATAGATCGAAATTTTTTACTAATTAAGGAAAATAAAAAATTCATAGATTGATATCTCTTATCATCATATATCCATATTTCCAAAATATAATAAAAGAAGAAACTTTTCTTCACCACCCAAAACCTCCCAAATTTTTTGTTTTCCTAAGGTTTCTCAAGAGCAGGAACAAATAACAAAACATATCTAATCTAGATCGATGGAATCATCTTCCAATCACATGGTATGCGTAAACGCATAATAGATTGTAAGATTTGTGTATATATTTTATGTTTATTTGAAAGTGTGTATAAATCTTATGTTTTTAAGCGCAGATATGTCTTTTGAAGATAGAATCTCCTACGCCGGGATGGAAGAAATCCTTGGAAAAATTACTCAAGACAATTAATGGTTTCTTAATCTATCACTTTTCTCGTTTAATTATCTTAATTTTATCATTTCATTTCTTACTTTGTCTTCACTTCTTTTTCTGAATGCATAATGTTTTTCTTTTGTATTTATACATACATAATTTTCAAGATTTAACTTATGTGTATCGTTTGCACTTACAAAACCCAATTATTTAAAACAATTGTTGTGTATCATCTCCGGAATATAACCATGACCATCGAATTAATCTTTCGGATAGTTTTGTGTAGTCTAGAGATGATAGTACTATAAACATGTTTCCGTTTCAATCTCTTCGCTTTATCGAACAAATCGTTATTGTAGCCAGTTTGTTAATATTGGACTCTTTTTAATATGAAATGCAAGAATATATTTTCATAATTCTTCCCTTCTCTTTTGTTTGTTTACAGATGTGAGTTTCATGATCGACAAGCAAAGCAAAACAGTATATCTATCGGGAAAAGTCGACCCACAAATAATACTTGAAAAGATTACAAAAGCAGGCAAAAAAGCGGTTATATTATGGAGCAATAACGGACAGAGTAAGCAGCCGGAAAATCGGAAAGACCATTTGATGGAACAACGTTATGCGTCGGGACACATAAATGTTCCTGATGGTTTCTCAAACTATCATCCGCCATACATGAATGGTCCTAATGGTTTCTCAAACTATCATCTGCCGGATTATTGGATGAATCAACCTCAACTATACAATCCCACTATATGTCCCCCACCACCACCACCGTATCCACGTCAGGTCCATCCGCAGCCACCAGCACCACCACCGTACAAATTCCATCAGAAAGAACCGGTGGCTAAGAGTTTCCCGCCTACACCAGCTCCGCCTAAAAACTTTACGATGGGAGATTTGCAACTATGCCGGATAATGTGAAAACTTTTAGTGTTGCACGATGTTGTCCTTTTTTCATTCGTTGATGTCTGTTTGTGGATCATGAGAAAGATTTATGTTTATTAAGGATCTTATTATGATTTCAAACAAAATATTCCAAACTGGATATTTGAGATTCTCCTAAAGTAACACACGCAGACTTCTCAGAAAAAGTTTTGTTTTGTTATACAGTCTAGGATTCTTGTTGTATCAGAAGCTTTTAAGTTTGGTCTGAAATAATCCCTGCATCTTCTTCTTCGTCGGATGATCAATTCACGGCGACATCACATGCTAAAGACGATAAAGTATCCGAACCATTGAAAAAGACATAGTCATTCAACGGTATTAGTCTATTAGAGTTCAACCCTTACATTACTTTATAAGTTCCTACTCTCGGTAGAATTCACATACCGAACCCTAACTTGTGAACCAACCATAACAGAAAAAAAAGCCAAACTACATCAGAGACAACTAATGCTGATTACCCTACGAAACCTAAATCAGAGGTAAACCTGAGTAAACCGGAAGAGATAGGTGGTCGGTTTAGTCAGGTACAGAACAAACCGGATCATCCTAAAGCACTATGTTTCAGCTCGTAGTCTTTTACTTTTTCTTCATCTTCCAGAGTTGGTTGGTTGGTTGTTGTTGCGGTTAAGCTACTTGTTTCTTGCCTTTTCCAGATCAGGAAGATCTGACCAAATATAATGTTATTAGTAAGATCAGTACAGACAAGTTCAGATTTATATTTGGCACTAACCAGAACTGAATCACAGAATAGTTTGCTACTAATACTTTGGCCTTTAACACAATAATCCATCAATCTTCACTTAATCTCTACTTGCAGGTATACATAGATATAATATGTGAAATGTACGTAATCATTGCTATAAGAAGATAAAGATTCTTGAAACTTACAGAGCAATCCATCGTCATCGCTGCTTTCACTATCTTGATTAACAAACTATGAAAATAAAGAGGGAAAATAATCAAACAGGGTGGCTTTACTAAACAACAATAGAAAGATATACATTAGGCGATTATGAGAAAACACTTACTGCACTCTCATCATCAGAGGCTGTTTCAGCTGAAACAGAAACGAAAAAGAGTCTAACGTTAGAAACAAATTATCATATAGAGATCAGAATACTTGTGATTTTCCTATGTCTTTTCAAACAAGGTTTACTTAATCAAGCATGTAATATGAGAAGATTTTCGATTATCATCTAGAGATTGAACTGAAAAGAGAACTTTGGCTTGTAACATATATTTTTACGACTTACAGTTGACCTCCTCATCCTCATCACACCATTTATTCCAGTCGACTTTGATGTAAGGTGCAGGTTTCTCTTCCGATTTCAGCAGTCGTGTCCACCAGCTTCTCTCTTCTTTCTGAATTGAAAATATGATGTTCCTTAGTCCTACATTCTTCCGATATTCCTGCATCATACATATTACATAGATTTGTTATAAGAAGTATATGTGGATACTTATCGATTTAGAGATGCAATGGTTACTTTCCACTTGATACTTTACAGTTGCTGCTAGTTCTTATCATTTAAAGGAAGAAATGGTACTTACTGTCATAATCTTCCCATATAACTCCAAGCTGAATTCAAAGCGCTCGCCTTGGGCACCAAGAGCAGAGAAACTGAATAGACCCTGAGGCTCACACTTCACCGAAATGTCCTTCGCATCAGGTAAGGCGACAGTTAGGTAAACTTTATCAGAACGCTGAGCCCAAAGAACCTCCGGATTACGACTGCACACAAGGTGAAACAACAATATAATACGATGTTACTCTACTCAGCGGACTTTGTGCAACATACTACCTCAATCACACAACCGTAACAGAAGATTACGACTAACTTGTTACATCATACGAATATCAATCACAAAGATTCTCAATTTTGAACTTCACAAGTAAAACAAAAGCCAATGCTTATATAGATTGTAAACATGAATGCTGCTGAAGCCAATCATCATCACAAGTAAAGAAAAGTTGTAAGATCTGTGCAAACAAGTCTCTCATCATCACAAAGAACACTACTCTCTATAAGGCTATATAACTAATGAAAACCCCTTTAGTAAAAGAACTTAAAGGTAAGGGCTTTATATAGTCTGGTTAGAGAAAATGTGACGAGGAAGTCAAACTCAGCTCACAAATCACGCAAAACCTTTTTGTGAGTTAAGCAAACATACACACAAATCGAATTCGAGATTATACTTTTTCAAAAAAACCTAGAAATCGAACAGCTACCTCATGTTTTCAGCCAAGTGTAGATTTTGGATAAACGGTGCCGGAATTATGAACGGAGGATGGAGAAAAACGGCGATCGATTTCAAGAGACAAATGTTGAAACCTTTGAAACGATCTGTCTTAGGTAAAAACGATTCTTAGAGTGAAGAAGGTGAATAGAAAATATTTACACATTGGGCCCCAATAGTTTTAGAATATTCCACAAAGACCCATAACTTCACGAGTTTATTAAAAAACCATAAAACTTACACCTATCACACATTCGGCCACAATTAGAGATTTTATTTCACAATTTGGCATTTTGCAATAATAATAATTTAAGCTAGTTACTATAAAGTAAAAACAAGAGCAAAATGGAAAAATAGGGATAAATGAAATGAAAAGACAACATGTGTCATAGTTTGTTACAAATCATAGATCAATGATGACACATCACACATGCTACTTGCATAACACTTACAACTACACAGATAAGTAAAAGAAAAATTGGTCACGAGATGTGTATAAATAAAATTCCTTTACGTTGATTGCATTATATAACACTAAATTTATTCAAACTTGTCTATATGGCATCGTCAAATTTTGACATATTAAGATATTACTATTCTTAATGAATTCTAAAGTCGAATAAAATTAAAGGATTAGTTTGAGGATGCGGTTGATAAATTAGCAAATGATCACTTCACAATTACGACATACCTAACAAAAACCACAATAAATCTTAATGTTGAACAAACCATCTAACCTAATTTATTACACCGCAAGACGAAAATGACACACACACACACACTCCTCTAGGCTCTAACGTACGTCTTAATTAAGTATTTGCTTTCGCTTTCTACAAATCACTTTAATGTAGTGTATATATATTTATGTGATAAAAACAGAATAATGTAACATATGAATGCATGATAGTAATCAAGAAAAAAACATAAAATAGTCGTATAAATGTATTTCTATGAAATAATCTCAAATTACTTCACTTAGCCAATAAATTTTCATAATATATTAATTTTATAGTTGCCAGTCGATCAATTTTCACTACCAGTTAAAATAGTCGTATAAATGTATTTCTAGCCGTTATTAATTTTCTTTTCGTCTACCAAATTAAAGATCAATCTTTTTTTGTTAAGGAAAAAGAAATCGAAATTGGAAATTACCACGTTCTATTTCGTATTGTTTAAAGTTGGCTAGTCGATTATAAGCTGCACCAACAATTTTTAGTTTTATTTAAACTATGATTGTATACGACGACATTGACTATTGAGACATGCAACCAACAGATACAAAACAAAACTAACCAAAAAATGAAACACGCAAAATGAAGGAAAAAAATAAGATAAATTAAAATTAAATATTTATTCCTAAACGATGCACAGAAAAATCTAACAGAAGAAGATGCTTATATAAAACCAGGTGGACTAAAATTTCACAGAATTTTGTTTTCTTATGTTTGTAAGCATTTACTTTACTTGTTTTCTTATACCTGCAACTATGAATCATATTAAAAAAAACTACAAGATTAATAAAAAGATGAATCACTCATGGCACGTGAGAGTAGTCAAGAGATTAAGACATCATGCCTTAGTTTCAATTTAATATGATTAAATACACGAGTTTAGTTTAAATTGTTTGTTAATTTGATTTCCAATTCCTTGCATGTTATTCTTTATTGATCATATTATATGTGAGCTAATTTGTTGTATTAAGATTGTTTTCTTGAACTTTGAAAAGGTCGGAGAAGATTGGGACCTACATGTGTCACTTTAAAAGTCTGGTGTGACCTTTCTGATGGAGATGCCTTCGTGCGAAAGCTTACATTACAGTATGTGTCACAACTTCGCTTTCTTTTTATTTTCACCTTAAATATATATATTACCTCTTTCAGATTTAAGTTTTTGGATGGATCTTTTTTTTTTCTTTCAGTTTGGTTTTAAGCCTAGTTTTTGATAAAATTCCGGTGTAGTTGTTGTGGTTTTTATGTTTAGTTTGTTTTCAGCTTTCTTACATGATCAAAATTCAAAACAAAATTAGAGTTACACTAATTTACTTGGTTTTGTTTACTCATTCTTGATTAATCTTGTTTAACTTAGCATACCCAATTAATTGATAGACAGACTTTTCTCAATCAAATTAATATTCATATAAGAAACTTTAAAAAAATATCAAAATTAAATCTATACTATATAAAGACTTGTTTGCCTCAGACTCGTATTTGTAGATCATCCCCCTAAAGGCCTAAACCCTAAAAGAATATTTCTCTTATCATTACCTTTTTATCTTTCTTTTTTTTTTTGTCTTTTTACTTTTTCTTGGCCACAGCTTTGGCTGGAGTGGATTTCTCTTTGGTCCCTATTTTTTTGAAAGTGATAATATAATATGAACATATTTAATGCTGATAAAATAATTTACTTTGTGTACTGTATAAATAGTGAGACAACCAAAAATAAAAAGATCAGAAAAAAACGTCGGCCAGACCCTGTTGGATTCGCTTTTTTTTTTTTCTTTTTTAATTTGTTAAAAATGCATGTGAACACTTACAAGATTATTTTTTGGACAAAAAAATTCTATTTCTATTTTGTTTGTTTGTTTTAAAATTATTTTTGTAAAAAGAATTTATCGTTGTCTTCATCTCGTGATGGAGACTTAGAGAGGAGGACCAAACTCTCTGTCGTTAGCCACTGACAATTTACTAAATCGTATGGTTGCTAAAATGTTTTTGCATTGATTTTACAGAATTTGTTTTTGTTTATTGTCTATTTAAAAAATAAAAAAAGTTTGTTGGGTTAATATTGTTCCCAGAGTATCCTCTGTTTTATTCTTATAAGATATAATAATCACTCGTGAAGGAATCTTGAATGTTTTTAAAGCTCCTTGAGGAACTTTCATCTCTTACAGAGGATTTTCTTGGGAACTTTTCTCACTTTCTTCTTTAAATCAAGTTGCTACTTTTTTTGTTTCTTTAGATAAAATCGATATTCCATTCACAGTTACTTCATAAGTTTGCAGAGGTATTTCTTCATCTCAAAGGAAACGATTTGTCTTTTCATTTTCTCATTCTTCTTACTCTGATGAAACCAAATTTTGTTTCCAGGAAAAATAAAATTTAATCTCTTGTGCTCAAAAGTTTCCTGCATCTTTTCTTCTTGCAAGGTGTCTTAAAGAGGAGATTCTGTAACACATGTGGTGAGTTCTTCCTGTTTTTCTGGAATTCACATGCAAAAATCATATTTTTTTAGTTTGAAGATTGATTTCTAAGATTCTCTTCTGTTTAATGCATTAACGAGAAAGTGGTTAAAATATCAAGATCTTGAGAGTGGACCCTGTTTTGTAAGTACATTATATATAAATGTGATTCTTGAATGAAATGTGTCTCTCTCTTTGCAGGTTTTGATGATGATGCTTATATGATTTTATTTAGTAGTTGTGTGTGTTTTATGGTCTTGTGTGGCTATGGAGAAACTCTATTGTGGCATGCCGTTACTGCTTCTGGTTCTGCTTTTAGCTTCCATTGATGGCTCTACACAGCTACAATCATCTCAATCTCAAACCCTCTTGAGGCTGCAACAGCTTCTCTACTATCCCAAAGTGTTAAACAGCTGGAACAACTATACAGATTTCTGCAATTCTGAGCCAAGCCCTTCGCTAACCGTTGTGTGTTATGAAGATAGTGTAACGCAGCTTCACATTATAGGAGACAATGGAACTCATATGTTACCAAAGAGTTTCTCAATAAACTCGTTTGTTACTACTCTTGTTAAGCTCCCTGATGTTAAAGTTCTCACGTTTGTGTCCCTTGGGTTATGGGGTTGGTTACCTCAGAAAATCAACCGTTTATCCTCTTTGGAGATTCTCAATGTGAGTTCCAATTTCCTCTTTGGACCAATCCCTCATGAACTCTCGTCGCTTGCTACTCTTCAGACGCTTATACTCGACGAGAATATGTTTTCTGGTGAGTTACCGGATTGGATTGATTCTTTGCCGAGTTTAGCTGTGTTGAGCTTGAGAAAGAACGTGCTTAATGGGTCATTGCCTTCTTCTTTGAGTAGCTTGTCAGGTCTTAGAGTTCTTGCTTTAGCTAATAACCGGTTTAATGGAGCTTTGCCTGATTTAAGCCATTTGACAAACCTTCAAGTGCTTGATCTTGAAGGAAACTCTTTTGGACCGTTGTTTCCTCGGTTAAGTAACAAGCTGGTTACTCTTATACTCAGCAAGAACAAGTTTAGATCTGCAGTTTCAGCTGAAGAAGTAAGTTCTCTGTATCAGCTTCAACATTTGGATCTTTCCTACAATACATTCGTTGGTCCATTTCCTACTTCCTTGATGTCTCTTCCCGCGATAACTTACTTGAACATTTCACACAACAAACTCACCGGGCGGCTTTCAGCAAATCTTTCTTGCAACTCACAGCTGATGTTTGTAGATATGTCATCAAATCTTCTTACCGGAAGTTTGCCTACTTGCCTTAAACCGAGTTCCGGCACTAGCAGAGATGTTGTCTATGCAAGCAACTGTTTGGCTACTACGAATGAAGATCAACGTCCAGTTTCTTTTTGTAGTAATGAAGCTCTTGCTGTTGGAATCCTACCACAGAGGAGGAACAAAGTTTCCAAAGTGGGTATTGCTTTAGGTGTAACCGCAAGCATTCTCGGGGTACTTCTCCTCGCCGGTGCCTTATTTGTGGTTCTTAGGAGATTAAATGCTAAGAAAACAGTGACGAAATCTTCCCCAAGATTGATTAGAGAGAATGCTTCAATGGGGTACACATCGAAACTACTATCAGATGCAAGTAAGAGGATAAAATATCTCTCACATATTGTCACATAGATTACATAGAACTTGTCTTCATTGATAACTTGTGCTGTAACTGCAATACTTTGAAGGGTATATCTCTCAAACAATGAAGCTAGGAGGGCTCGGTCTTCCAGCTTACAGGACATTCTCACTGGAGGAGCTCGAGTATGCAACAAATAACTTTGAATCCTCTGCTTTCATGGGTGAAGGTTCTCAAGGACAGGTACAGCAGTGAAGCTTCAATCTTTCTTTAGCTAGTTTCCATTTTTTGAACAGTTGAATCAAACAAGATTTTTGTTTTCATTGTTCTTTTCAGATTTATAGAGGGAGATTGAAAGATGGATCCTTTGTGGCAATTAGGTGTCTGAAAATGAAGAAAAGTTGCAGCACACAAAACTTGATGCATCACATTGAGCTCATCGCTAAACTGCGGCACCGTCACTTGGTTAGTGTGCTCGGGCACTGCTTCGAGTGCTACTTGGATGATTCAACAGTCAGCAGAATGTTCTTTGTCTTTGAGTATGTCCCAAATGGAGAACTCAGGACCTGGATTTCTGGTACCACACTGAAACATCATGTGTTTTAAGAATGAAGATGATCATTATATATTTTTTAATAACTAAATCGGATTGTTCTTGTCTCTGCTGTGCTAGATGGGCACATGGGAAGATTGCTTACTTGGGAACAACGCATAAGCGTAGCGATAGGTGTAGCAAAAGGGATCCAGTTCTTGCATACCGGTATTGTGCCTGGTGTTTATGATAACAACCTTAAAATGACAGACATTTTGCTTGACAATAACCTTGCGGCGAAACTCAGTAGCTATAATCTTCCATTGCTTGTGGAAGGTCTTGGAAAGGTAAATGACGATGTCAAAAGTTCGAATGTTTTTGTTTCTTGAATTTTGAATCTCTTTTGCTTTCCTTTCTAAGGTGGGGCAAGTAGGATCTCGGAGCGGACCTAAAGGCACTCCAAGGTGTGTAATAATCTTCTTTACTCTGTTTCTCATCAGCTTGTAAACCCGGTTATATGGTTTAATCCTCTGTTTCTCAAAAGAATCAAAAACGGTTTATATGGTTTAATCCTCTGTTTCTCATCAGCTTGTAAACCGGTTTATATGGTTTAATCCTCTGTTTCTTAACAGCATCAAAGACGAAGATAAAATCGATATCTATGATTTTGGAGTGATATTGCTTGAACTTATAGTGGGAAGACCATTGAGAGCAAAGAGTCAAGTCGATGTTCTAAAAGAGCAGGTAACACCATTCGATATATATGTAGCTTGATGTGGAATCGCTATCATCTACTTTAAAAACTCTTTTTTATTTGTTGTAGTTACAAGCAAGCATTTCAGCGGATGATGGAGCACGTAGGAGCATGGTGGATCCAACGGTCCATAGAGCTTGTTCAGACCAATCACTGAAGACAATGATGGAGATATGTGTAAGGTGTCTCCTTAAAGACCCTTTAGAACGTCCTTCCATTGAAGATGTCCTGTGGAATCTTCAGTTTGCTTCTCAAGTTCAAGAAGGTTGGCTACAAAACAGCAATCCCTCGAGCAATCTCGGCTCGCCTTCTCCTGCTGCTTCCTCTCTTCCTCCTCCCTCTCGTTTACACGTAACAACACTCGAATCTCCCCGAGATTCAGGTATTTTTGAACTCGATCTTTTATGATCAATTGATTCAGTTCAGAATAGAATTTGATTGTTAAAGATTTGAGATTGAATAAGTTTATTGATCTGAGACTTATTTGTGTGGTTGTAATTGCAGGATGTGAAGAACATGAGAGGTAGAGAGACGAGGGTTTTTGTTTGGTCTTGTTCACTGATCACTACTCTTTGGAAAGAACATAACCTTTTTGTTTGTAATTTGATGTTTGTTTTTGTTTTTTTGTCTTTAGTTGTGTTGAGCTTAAACGATCATAACAGTTAATAATATAGTTAATTTTTCTTATAAACTTTACTTAAAAGAACAGTGTCGGTTAATTTTTATTCTTCAAAAGGAATACAAGTCCAACAATGGTGAGATAATTTTGGAAAATTCAATCGTTTTTTCTTCCTGTTTTGTTCAGCGAAAATAAATTAAAATTGTATATAGAAATTGAGATGGAACCGATTTCTAGGGTTTAGAAAAGATTTGCTTGATTGATTCTTCTTGTCCAAGAAATCAAAATAGAGGATAATGGCTGGTGTTGGATCATCAAATCCTTTACTTATTTATTAATTTGGATTCGTATGTAAATTCAGTTAATTCCAACTAGTATGATAATTAACCAATAACTACATGCATATATCTCATTCAAATATTTCACGACAACTCTACATGTATAGTATACGTCTGCTGGATATACTTATTCTCTTTCTCAACATTATTATAAAAACGGAGATATATTTAAATTAAAGACAAACCCTAGGTAATACATTCATCTCCGGTGAAAATCCTCCGCCGGAAATATAACCTTCGAAGCCACCGCCGTCGATCCAACAGCCACCGAAAAATCAGCACCGCTCTCTTCCTCATCCTCATGCTGATAATCTCCTCTCCTTTGCTGATGCGGTGGCATTGGCTGCAACGAATGTTCTAAGTTAGTCGGAGCCATGACGTCATAGCTGACGGCTGCTGCATCTGCCGTCATGGTGAAGCTGTTCATGGCGGCTCCGGCGAGAGTGGTGGAGGCGGAGGAGTTGTTGGAGTATTCGGGTTGTTGCATAACGACTAATTGTTGTTGCTGTTGTTGGTGATGAGTTTGTTGTTGCATAACGTTGGCCATTGCGACTCTACTGTTTATCAGTTGTGATTGCACCACCGATAACTCCGCCTGTAGCGAGGCCACCTAATTAATTTATGGTTAGAAAAGTATTTTTTATTTAATTATGAGCATCAATTATTTATTAGTCTTAATATAGCATAGGAAATGAATTTGCATTTAACAAAAAATCTTACGAAATATTCGGTTCGATTTTAACCGTTACAAGCTTTACTAAATAACAAAATTTGGACACCTGATCATTAGTATATCTTATTAGAAAAAGTTAATCAAGTATTAATTTTACCTGTTGTTGGAGAGCAAGGATGGTTGAGACGCAGCCATAGACAGGATCAGAGAGCCTAGCTTGAGCCTCGTATGAGATCGTAACCACCGCATCATGACGACGGTTCACCGGAATATGATGCAACAGTTTCGACACGTTGCTGGCTCCGAAAACCTTATGAACCGCCGCGAACCTAGCCGCTCCTTGGTCTGACCCAAAATGTGGAGCGAAAATGCATCCACTCACACACTTCCTTCTCAAGAACTTGCAAGCCCCACAAGGCGAAGCCGTCCCTGTCCCCGTCGTTGCAGCTGCCATGGATACTCCGCCGGAACTAAGTGATGACGTCGGAGTTTGCTGTGAGGTTCTTTTTCCGGCTAGAGATTTCCGGCGAGAATCTGAGGTGTTGTGGCCTCGCTGCTGATCAGCCATATCACCAAACAAACATTAAATAATTAGCTTTAGTTGATGAGAGTTTCTTGCGAGATAAACGATATCTCTACTTATATGTGTATGTTAATTTATATGAAGTGTATATGTACATGTGTGAATGTGGATATATAAGTAAAAGAAGAAACGGAGTAGGCCACGTTTGTTTCATGAAGGAGGTCGCGAGGTAAATGTGGTAATCTTTTTTTTTGTTATTTAGTTTGTTTATAAATTTATTTCATTTCCAAAATTAGTTTGGTCAATGACTTTTTTTTTGGTGTTTTGCATTTTATAGCTTTAAATGTTATTCAAAGATTTTTCACCATTTTCCCCCAATTATGTTATTTACTAATTAAATTATTTTCTTCCTTTAAGTTAAGATTTTAATATATGACATTAATAGTATTTCACACGTGTTTTCGCATTTGACTATTTTAGTCGTTGTAAGCTTTTTTTTTGTCGTCTATAAATTTTACTTATGTTCATGGGTAACATTAACTGAAATTTAAAGACTGACAAAAAAAATATCATAACATCTAAATTAGTCAATTGCGACACTGGTGAGTGGTGACTAATTAAATGTTTGAAATAGAGTAATGGAAGTATAACACAATGTATCTATCTATTGACGAGTAAATCACATAAATATTTACTATAATTGGCGTGTCAATATTATTTTATTGATATATAACCTTTTCACATTTGAGAAGGTGGCAAATAATAAATTATATATCTTGTAACCCAAATATAACAAATTTGCTCACCATAACTTATTAATGGATTAATATGTAATATTAGTTAGGTTATATATTTACGTATTGTTAGGTACAAGAACGAGCGTATCAATGGGAAGAAGGTGTGAGGCACACGTGCAAAGAGAGTGTTTAATAAAGTAATAAGTTTATAATTAGTATTTCGCTATATATATATATATATATATATATATATATATATATNTATTAT
>Ga0041059_1001436_pt1 | contig 18862 bp, 15 predicted proteins | sample AraColnosormetaG_FD_56232 | JGI IMG/M metagenome (GOLD analysis project Ga0041059, IMG submission 56232) | Arabidopsis roots microbial communities from North Carolina, USA - Col MF nosort | ecosystem: Host-associated > Plants > Roots > Unclassified | place: USA: North Carolina | collected...
AAAAAAAAAAAAAAAAAAAAAAAAAAAAAAAAAAAAAAAAAATTGCTGTCAAAGAAAAAAAGAAAAGATAAACAAAAAATTACAGACCTCATGAGTCAAAGGTATAGAGATTTTCTCACTCTTTTGAATCGTTTCTGAAAAAGTGCCATAACTCTAATAAATTCGATGATTTCGTATCATCTAATTTGTCGTGCAATCTTTTTGTCTTTTAGATTAGATTTTTTTTCTTTCATTAATGGCATCACGATATGCGACTAAATGTTTCTTCTCGAACTTAACGCAATTTGTGAAATAGCTTATTAGGGGTACTATTCAATAATCATGGATTTTAAACTCGTTGCTTCCTCTGGTTTCGTTTACAAGGGCTTTGTCTGAATGTATGGTTTTACTGTCTTTTTCCAGATATTGTGACACCATCACCATGGACTATGAAGAAAACTCCATTGAAGGAACATCAGGTTATGTGGAACCCATAACTCCTATGATCTCTAAAGGAGACAGTGGAATCATTGCAATTTCTCCACTCTGTGACCACTACAATAATCACATGAGGATTGATTCTCTTACTACTTGTTCCGATGAAGAAATCATTGAGTCTTTGTATCAAAACATCTTTAGTATTGTTCTCTGCCTTCAAACAGAGGAATCTGGTTATGGTTCTCACACACCTGTCTCTGCAGCTTGCCCTGGAGCTCCCATGAAGCTTACCAAGTTATCAAGAAACATCGATCCAGGATTCCAACGGAAACTCTTCTGACGTGACATTTCTTCTTTGTTCAATTCCTAACATTGGATTTAACTTTCTTGCACAAGACTTTGTGGTAATTGTGTACTCTGTTGGGAAAAATAGTTGGTCTTGTATTTGTGTTCATGTGTATTGTTATCATATCTTGAAATGCACACTATGAGATATATTGCATCTAACCAAGTAAATTTCATCAATGGAATTGCAAGATCAGGGAATAAGAAATATATTAGGTAAAAAGCTAATAATGTAGATATATCTGAGATGTTTTAAACTAAATAGGGGACTACATAGATCTCTCTCCTCACACTCACTTGATCAGGGAAACGTAAGCTTCATTTACAGAGACAGAGTAAGAAGAGGCCCAAATTATTCTTTTACCTTGTGTTGTTCCATGTATGCTTTATCAGCTTCTGCCACGCGATTCTGGAACATCGTCCATTCGTTTCTGCATCTCTCCCTCACCTGAAACCGGAGATAACACACACACTGAGGTTGTCAAAAGGATAGAGAAGCAAGTATATTAGTAAGTACAATAATGTGTGCTAATTATTACCCCTTGCCATGGAGATTTCCCCTCCTCCGACTCACCCTGTCAAAATTACATTATTGAGTCGAGATCATTCATTCAGATATATAAGAGCAGAATCTCTTCATTGCTCAGAGATAAATTGTAAAATCACCTGACTTCCAAGGGAAGGAATCACTTGATGGATAATCCACTGTGAATCTACCACACCAATCTTCTCATGAGCAGGCTGCAAATGGAGGAGACCACATACAGATGGAGACTTAACAAGGAGAGTTCATGAGATATAACAAAGCTCCCAAAGGAATTACACAAGAAGCAGAGGGTAGTGGTAAATAACCTCAACGCATCGTCTGAGAGCAAAATCGAGACCCCATCCATGAACAAGATCATTCTGCACCAGAAACAAACAAGATTGTTTTTAGGCTACCAAGTGATGGTCTGGAAGACTAGACAAACTCCTTTTGATAGCTTAATCAGAAACCAACGTAGATTCATCAATGCCACAAATTTGGGTCATGTGAATACCGATCGTAAAAAGGTGAATAAAGTTAAACAAAAACCTGAATCATATGCCATACACATCGCCATGCTTCTCTAGAAAATACAGGTGCCATAATCTCAACAAACCTGCAAGTGGGAAAACACACCTGTTATCGAAAATTGATATAAGCACTCTTCAGTAGGTTAGTCAAAGAGAGAGAATGAGAGAAAGAGAGTACAGAGCCGTACGCAGCACATGGAGGTAAATGTGGATCACTGCACCATCCTGGTTTTTCCTTAGTTTCTCTGTTAACCACTCAAAAACCTTAGAGACAGATTCGAATTCAGAGGAAAGGTAAAAGAGAGAGAGAGTGAGAGAAAGCTCTTACTTGTGGACATCTCGGTCACCTCTCCTCTTTGTCATTTCCCATGTAAGTCCGTTGTTTGGCTCTAAGCCTGGTTGAGAAATCTCCAAACCATGCTTCTTAACTAACTCAACGTACCTGAAAATTTAAAATAAAAATTGTAAAGATTGTCACTGATCTGCAACTACAATTTCAGACAAGTAATTCACCTATCTGCATTGAAGTGCTCGACTCCAAGATCTTCATCCCATATAAATATATACTCATAAGCTGAGACAACATCAGGATGCAAAAATCTCTTTGCATACCACCTGCCAAAGATAAACAGCTCAAGGTGAGGATTTTGTAGATAAATTTTCATGACTATTAGAAGAATTAGAGTATATCGTGCTGACCTACATTTCAGATTTCTTACCATTTTGTTTGCTTTTTTGCACTGATATGTATTGCATTTTTAGACCACTCAAACTGGTCCCACTCAGTTGTTCGGCCATCATAATGGAATAACAATATTTGGAAATCTTCAGAAAACTGAAGCAATGATGATGAAAGCAAAAATCTTTAAGTGTCAATACTCAAATAGTTTACAAACAAGAGGGGAGAAATTGTTGCAGAACCTTCTTAACAGCTGCATTAATGTTGTTTCTCTGCTCAAATCCAACTGTAAAAGTTACGAGATACTTTGGCTTCTTCTTCAAATCCTACAGAGGTAATGCTTTTGTTAAAGAAATCTCAGTCACTATATTGTTAGACTATGCCAATTGTGTACATGTTGCCACTAGAATTGGTACATCAATAAGATCATAGAACTTACTTCACTAGGTTCACCCCATAATCGGCGCAAGTAGAAATCTGTTTCTGCCACTATAATCCCAGGAGGAAGTAGTTCTGCACCATGCGGATTGGTTGGAACATATATCTGGATACATAGAAACAGCAATGATACATTTTTAATATCATGAAAAACAAAAAAAGTGCACTGCCTCATGAACTTCTGTATTATATATCTTCAATCTAGTATGTACGAAGATGGTTCTTGAAATATACCTTAGGAGACTTTCTTGAACCAATATCTTCAGGTGATCTGCCACCAGAAAACAATTTCCCATCTGACATGGCTACATCAAGAGATGACATAAGGCCTGAAGGTAAGCTAATCTGCAGAATACAAAAATACATCAACCGGTGAAAAAGAGACGTAAAAGGAAGATATACCAATGGATCAAAAACCTCATATACCTTTCTAAAGGAACCTAATGGTAATGTGATACCAACAAAAAAACCAAACACCACTCCCACGATTGTCGTTATGATAAGCTTCGCATTTTCATTTGTCCTTCTGGGAGCACCACTGCCAAAGATTAACAATTTAAGTAATTTTTCAAACTGAAAGCAATACAGAATTCGTTTATTACATCGAACCGCTAAGAACTATTTACCTCCGGTGCATCGTCCCCATCGGATTGCACAATTCTCAAACAATACTGCAAGAAGAAAAAAAAACTAAATTCAATCGTTAAAAAAGACTTTGAAGGACACAAGAAAGAAACTATTCAAGAACTGACGAAATGTTCTTTGTATTGATCATTAAACAATCCTGGAAAATTACATACACAGCAATAAATAGAAAAGAAACAAAATTCAAAGAATTCAAAACAATTCTAATTGACCTAATTGATTTGGGAAAGCATAACCGTCCAATTGATTAATTCAACAGTCACATTTATAGAAAAGAAACACAACAAGCTCATCAGAATTTCTACAGTGAATTTTTCAATAGTTGAAACCGACAGCTATAATTGCAAAAAAAAAAATTTTAAAATTGATCCTTAACCATAGATTCAAAATTACTTAAACAACAAAGCCGGATCAAAACCGAAACACCCATACACAGAAGAAATCGAAATCCGGCTCAAAAGAAAATCAAAAAATGAAGCAATTCAAGGAAAATGCGATAATACATACTTACACAGAGAATGGACAGGATCAAATTGATAGATTAGGGTTTCGAATCTCTTATACGATCTCGCAGGACTACTGAAGAAACACTGAGGAGAGAAAACGAGCCGATTGATATTGTTTTTCTCAGGTGAATTATAAGCCAACAAACAAAAAAAAACTTGTTTTGATATTTGGAAGAGCCCAACGCTTTGTTTTATCAAAAGCTTCACCTAAATATATGCATACGTGGCTTCCTATCTTTTGATTTTGTCTGTTGGTAGGTGTTTAATTACAACATCCCGTCTTAATGGTGTTTTTAGTTAGGCTGAATTTGGATCTTATTGTATAATCTTATTGGGCTGTGTACCATTTTTTTATTCTCATAAATTCATAATAGTAGTAATAATAAAAAAAGAAAAGAAAAAGGAAAAGGAAGACTATTGTATGCACAATTAAACCAAATATTGAACAGAGATAACCAGTAGGTACATATTGATGCTCAAGAAGAACTAGTAGAAACCATGTCCCCGGTTCAGACTTAACCAACTCAATGTCTCTCTTCACACTCACCAAACCAAAATAAAACCAAACCAGCAATCACAGAACCCATTTTCTTATTCTTTCTGTCAAATTCAGCTTTGCTCTCCACGACCAGGGGACGGTTTAGTAGGGCTTTCGAGCACCAGTAGCTGAGACCGAGTCACCATACGAGCCATTGGAGACGTCTGATACGCCTGCACCGGGCTAAAACCCTGGGTCGAATCTCCACGAGCAGTTGCTCTCTGAGCCGAATGCGAGCTCATGCTCGAGAAGGCGTAAGCTCGCCCTGATGTCCGGTACATCCTCCTGCTAGTCATCCTTTCTTGCAACGCACTCAACTCAGACGACAGTGATTGACAAAGCCTGTCGCTGGATTGAGCAGACGGTGTCTCCGACAATTCCCTCTCACGGTTTCTAAGAATCCCAACTGCCCCGCTCAGGTCACCCCCATCCGCTAAAACCCTAGCCTCTGACATAGCTTGTGAAACAAGGAACCTGTTTAGTTGCCTGTCAACCTCTATGGACACCACTTCTTTCCCTGTTAGCTTCATTGGCCTTTGGATGCTTAGTTCTCCAGATTCAACATGGACTATCTCTTTGGTAACAGGATCTTTGTAGACGCATCTAACCTTCAGCAAAGACAAAGATTCAGATTCCCCAGACCCATTGTCGCAGCACGGAATTTCTAGAAGCACCAGGAAGTCCCTTTCTTCTTCAGCGTACATGTCTCCCACATCGATTGTGGCGGTTCTTGCATCAGGTGCTATACGGCTTCTGTAGCTTCCTGCTTTTATAGAGGATATTTTCAGGCCCTGCTCATGAATGCACTCGATTTCAACAACTTGTTCAAGAATCACGACGCTGAGAAGCCCTCCAATGCATTGCGCAAAAGCATCCTGAATCACAGTCTCTGTTTCGATGAACGAAAACGTGCCACTAGAGACTTCAGAAATTGTGTGCATTAGCTCAGCATCGTGATCTGAGCCAAACCCAAAGGTATGAATTGGAATCCGGCAAGAACTGGGAAGCAAAGACTCGTAATCTGTTCTCAGACGGACCCCAGCATGAGAAAAGGTAAAGTTGTCCTGTCCATCAGACAACAGCATCATCCCGGAAACAGGGTTCTTCCACCGTCTACCCTCAATCACTCTCGCACCAATCTTGAGCCCCTCTGCAATGTTTGTCCCGCCGTCAGCAACCAAGGAGTTAACAGCCTGCATCGCCGCTTGCTTCCCTGTCTCAGACATCAGTCTAAGAGGGAATAGTCTGCGAGCCATGGAGGAGAAGGAGATAACAGAAAGCCTATCAGTCTCACCAAGATTCTGAATCACAAAACTCATTGCATTTTTCATAAGCTCCATTTTGACTCCATCCATGCTACCACTCACATCAAGAACGGTAATAAGATCCAAAGGAGCTCGAGCGCGCCTAGCATCATCACTCACACCCTCAGCCTTAAGATGAACCAGAACAGCAAAATCAGCACGAGAGACCGGTTTGGCCAGTGCAGAGACTTCAGGGAAGAGTTTAATCTCGAGGGCTTGATGATCCGAACGATGACCATCACTGTGGATTTGGGTATCTCCTTGAGGTAAAGGCTCGTCATCTTCAAAACCCCTTTGAGCCACAAAGGTAGGGACAGAGTCAACATCACACAAAGGGACTTGTTTCCACTGAGTTCTGCATAAAGGGCAAATCCTGTTTCCGTGTTTGACGTTGGAGGTAATACAGTCAAAATGGAAGGAATGAGAGCACTCTGCAGTAAAAATAGCCTTCCCGTCTTCCTTTCTAATCTCATACAAGCAAATCGCGCACCTGCCCTGCAAATTTTCAAAGAAAACAATCTCTATTTTACAATCTTTAAATCTTAGACCTAGAAACCTAATAGGAAAAGGGACAACTAGAAATCAACACTAATTAAAAGTTACAACCCATTCGGCCACAAACGATAAAATTGCGTCAACCCTAAACCAAAACTTAAGCCACAAACGTTGATTATATATTTAAACCAATTCGATGATGAAATTGCATCAATTTCGCATCACCGACATAAGAAAAAGAGAAAATATTGGATTTTTGGATAATACAGAGATATTAGAGAGGAGTAAGAGAGAGAACCTTAGAGAAACGGAGGCCAGAAGAGGAAGGAGTAGAGCCAGGGCGAGAAGAAGAAGAATCGGGACGGTTCGGGTCAACGGATGATCTTGAGGCATCGCTGGGAGAAGGAGATGAAGGATCGAGCGTTTTGGGAAGAGTGAGACACTCGTTCAAGTTGAGATGCGATTTCGATTCTCGCAAGTTGTTCGGGTTCTCCATTGTTACACTTTCCGATTTCGATTCTCGCAAGTAGAGAGATTAAGATGGAGAAGAAGGAGAAAGTTGATAAGATCAAAAAGACTTGGAAGACGAATAAAAAGAAGAAGAAGAAGAAGAAGAAGCGGTTACCATAAAGAAGAAGAAAGCGAATTGTTCAATTCAAATCACTTTAGTAAACGTCAACTATCTATTTTTTTTTTAATTTAACTTTTTTAACGACTTTTTGTTTACTTTTTTGGCTTTTTCTACTGGCTGGGGGAGTCATGGGACGGTGGGGAAACTGGAAAGAAAAGACTCGGATACTTCTTTTAACATCACAAAATAGTTGGAGTATTAAAATCTATAATTGTAAAATTATGGGGTCTTAAATTTTAACTTCGAAGTTTGACATGTTTATAAAGTTGTCGCTCTATAATTTGGGTTTTCTATAAAGTTAAATCAGTAGTATTTTCAATCATCAATTTGTGTTGTGTGATCAGACTGTATTTATATACATGAAAGTAGAACGTTGCGTTTCAAAAGGAGAGACCTTAGCCAACGAGTCGGTTCCTGACTCACTAAATTAGATTAACGACAGAGATTAGGTAACCTACTTATACATATATATATATACTATTATTAACTCTCTAAAAATCAATAACTAAGACCCTAACCATCTCTCCTCTTAGGTCACTCGTCGTCAGAAAGACAAACCACTTCATTGTTGCTCTGCAATCCACTGCTCAAGCTCTGTTGCGGTTGTTGTTCTTGCTGCTGCTGAATTGACACAGCTGAATATGTCAAAGCTTGAGGAGGCACTGACGAGGTTGGAGTAGCTGTGGCGACGGGAGTTGAAGAGGATGGTCTATATGAGTTTAGGTGTGGTGCAGGAGAACGCAGACCTGGATTTGTTGCAGGAGTAACTGATGGAGTTGGAGCTATGTTGGATATGAGAGGCTGTCTGGGCTGAGGCATTGGACAGACCGCAAAATTCAGAAGAAGGGCTGATGGACGAGAGACTGAAGAAGGAAACGAAGATGCCTGAGGCTGCAGAGGAGCCGGACCAGGAGCAGGAAATGATGATTGCTGAAGTTGCAGAGGAGCCGAAACCAGAGCAGGAGCAGGAAAAGAAGATGCCTGAAGCTGCTGAGGAGCAATGTAATTTCTCAGTGCACTCACTTGTGCTGCTCTCTGTGCTAGCTGCTGAATTTTACCTGGAGAAAAAGTGCTATTATGACTTCGTCGCCTTATTTTTAAAACCAATTTGCTATATTATTCGACACTTACCCCTTGGAGCTCCTGAGGGAGATACCTTCTTGTCAGTACATTTGGACAAGAACGCATTCGCCAACAGTTTGTTCATTATAACAAGATTCTTATCCTTCTCTATCTTTGTCGTTCTGGTGTTATGCTCGGCTTCTACCTCATGAAATTTTCTTCGAAACTCTGCTTGTACTTCAGCCATCTTCCTCTCGAGTTCAGCTTTCAAGATTGATTTCTGCTCACAAGCAACTGAGAGTCAATGGGCAGCTAGAAAATAAACCAAAACAAGAGGTAACTGGGTAATGAGGGAAACTGACTTTTTCTTCAAAAGTCTTCTTTGAGTTCTCTGATTCTCTCCGCAACTTCTCCAGTTCATGCAGAAACGGGTCGTTGAACACAGGGAAAGGTATTTGAGGAACAGGTTGAACGGCAATCTGTTCCGTACCATTGTTAAGAAGTGATGGAACAAGAGCTGTTACACCTGCTGAATGCTCCACGCCACCTTCATGGAAAAGATCTGCACAAAAGGCATCTCCTTGTTAGCTGTTTGGCAATCACATATGTCGACCTAGGTGATACTTAAAAATGCCCAAGGCAGTTACTGACTTGCAAAGGTTGACCGCTCTACTTGGGGACCAGGTTCTGAAATTTCCATTTCACATGCATCTGATCCACTTATATGAGGCTCAGCTACTGATGTGTTATCTAAACCCTCGATATTAACTGCTGTATCAGGGTGATTTCCAGGCGAAGATAATGGCATAGGAGATGCATCCTGGGCACACTGTCCAGAAATATTAAATTCACAAGCAAAAATAACCATATGATCACTATCCACTGTTTGCTTAGTTTCAACATTACTAAGGACTAGACCTTTAAACCAACACATAAGAAAGTCCTTGAGCAGAGGCAGGTACCTGATCTGATACAGGAGATCCACCGGTTACAACTGCATCTGATCCATCTGTGGGAAGTTGAGCCACTGTTGTGACATTTTGACCCTCAATGTTTGCTCCTAGGTCAGACTGAGTTCCAACCGATCCAGATGGCAGAGAGCATGCATCCTGAGCACCCATTGTTTCCTGCAGGATATCCAGAACGAGCATTACAAAGATGTAAGACTTTTAAACAACAAAAGACATTTGTCTTTAGTTAAGGCAATAACCTGATCTATTACTGCATAATCACCACTCTCTACTGCATCTGGACCCGCTACATGGGGCTCAGCTGATGTGTTGATATTTTGGCCTTCAATATTTGCTTCTGGCGCAGGCTGATTTCCAGTCGGTGAAGATAGCAAAGGACATGTAACTTGATCACCCTGTCAAAAGAGTCGATTTAAAACAACAACGAGACTTGATCAGTAACCACATTTCCCCACCTTTTTCTCACGGAAACTTAGAATGAACATAACACAGATTGATAACTTTAAACTAGTAAAAAAGGAAAGTCTTCAATAGGGACCTGATGTGATGCAGCAAAATCAGTAGTCTCTACTGTTTCTGAACCAGCAGACTGAGGCTCAATTGCTTCTTCAAGATTTTCGCTCTCAGTGTTTGCTGCTGGGTCAGGTTGCTTTCCAGCCAGTGAAGAAGGCATAGGACATATATCTTGACCATACTGTCCAGAAAAGTGAATTTAATAAGAGAAAAAAAGACATCTGATCACTACCCGTTATTTTCAAGAAAGCAAGAATGAACATTAGAAAAGATTAAATGAACAAGGCATCAACTATTCTACAGGGCCAGTAAGTACCTGATCAGATTCAGCAGCACCCCTAGTCTCTACCACAGACGCAAGATGTTGCACAGGCATCGCTAACTCGTCAGGAATCTCTTGGTCAAGAGAACAATCTTCTCTATTCTGCTGGTCCAAAATGTTATCAGTATCAAAACCCACATGACTTGTTCTTCTATTTTCTGTTGTAACCAAAGCCTCCTCTCTATTTAGAGAAAACTCGGGGGAGGCAGAAAGATTTTCGAGTGACTGGGATACCTCTGGCACCCTTGATGAAACATCTTCATCTGATGCCGCAGATGTTATTCTGTCACAATTCTGGTCTTCTGACAAATGCACGTTCAAGGCCGCAAATTCCTCTTGACAGTCAGCAGGAATCAAAATCTCAGGCACAGTGATAGAAGCGTGCTCATTGGACTGGCTCTTTGTAAGCTGTTCACGAGACAAAGCTGAGACATCCATTGTCTCGTCATTTCTTACATCCACCATTTCATGAACTTGTTGAGTGCTGCCACCCGACATGGTTCCTAATGTGTTTTCTGCTTCTGGCACTTGATTAACCTTGGAAGCCATGCAATTCGTATCAGCGTAAGTAGCTTCAACGTTAGCATTATTGCAAATTTGTACATCAGGAGCATTTTGGGAAATGTTTGATGAACCACTAAAATGCTTGTTATTGCCACTTTGAATGGGAACACAAACTTTTAATTTAGCTGCCCAGCTCTTTATCCGATTAATCCAACAGGCTTCATCCTCAGCCAACTTCTTCTTTGCAACATCGTGCATTTGCTCCAGACTTTTGAGGCATTCATTTTTCTCACTTTTGATTTCATCAAACTTTCTTTCATAATTATGATCCAGCAGTTTGAGATCACCCACTTGAGTACTGGTCCGTGAACAGGTAATACGAATTACTGCTGCTTCCACACTTTTACTAGTTTCAAGTTTCTGCTTCTTGTCTGCATACATATTTAACAGCTCCATTTTCTTTTCCTCATGCTCTTGTACAAGCTTTTGCACTTGCTTCTTGTATTTCTTTTTTATGCCACTAATAGTCTTTTCGATATCTCTTGTTGCTGTGCTATAATGGCTACATCTCTTCTCAGTCATGCACTCTTCATCCTCTGAGCTATTTCGCATCGACTTCGTATTAATCTTTTCGTCACGCACTGTAGCCCCTGAGAGACTTTCATTTACTAGTTTTGTGCTAACCACTGACTGTTTAGAATTAGTACCAAAGCAATCGAACTGCAAACCTTGTGTATGCTCCAGGAACAGACTCTTCATGCAGGACAATATCGAATAAATATAATCCACCTCTACTCTAGAGCATTTGAAAGCTAATTCAGAATTTGCACGGACCAGAGATTCTTTGTGGCTAAGAATTTGCTTTACCAACAAGGCTGCAATCCAACTCTGAAAATGCATTATTAACAACGTATTCAGTATGTCAACTATTCATATATTATGCAGCGATCAAAGGCCAGTTAATGGATATTTGAATCCTATGATTGGAAAGTTAAAACTAAAGGAGTGCTGCCTTCTGAGGACATTCTAAACAAAGGCAGATGATGAAGGAAACAATGCATAAATTATCAAAGTAAATGCTGTCATACCAGGGCTATCTGGAATGCCTGAAAAGTAGTGGCTGGCTCTTCGTAGATTCGGTGATTTTCAATAACATATTCGAGAAAATTTCCGACCATGCTTGTGCAAGCATCCTGAAAACAAAATAATCTGTTAACCAATCACACATTGCAAAATACCTTTTAGTACAATTTTGATAGACGGAGCACCGTGATAATCACAGAAGTATATGGACACGACAGCGGAAACATCTATTAGCCAATATGTGAAGACATAAGACTACCTTAAAATAGCATCAGACACTGTATTAGTTTCTATACCAACAGCGAACAGATAAACTTTTGACATGTCTTTGATCAGCCAGGTACAAAGGCCTAAGGTTATATATAGTTATATACTCCCACAGATGGATCATGTAAAGTAGACAGAAATTTCTTTGCTTCAATAAACAATGAATGACATGAGGCACATAACTACCTACTGTTTTGTGCAGCAGTTGCTCATTTTAACAGTGCATTGGTAACGAAGCCAGATATAAGAAATAAAATATGCTTAAACGGATGGATATAGTTGAAGAATAAAACTCTCACATTTGGCTGTAACAGGAAATCAGGTAACAACTACAGTTGCAATCAGCTATATATAAGCATATGCAAGGCTAAAATAAGTTGTGGAGGTGAAAAAGGCCACTTACTGAAAGATGCAAAACTTGGCAAAGTTTTGCCATCTTCGGCTTTAAAACAGTGTGGAGCCTCCTCTGTGATTCATCCGGTATTTTCCCCCAATCTTGACTAGCTAACATATCCTCTGGGATTCCAGAGATATGGCTGCCCATAGAATACAAGCCAAAAGCATCATTTCCATCCAATGTACCATCTGTACCAGAAGATTTACATGATGACTGGAGTGTTATGACTTTTGGTGACTCCAAAGCCCCTGTAGGAAAGATAGTCAGCAAAGTAGTTGCATAATCAATGAACACTAGAGGTATCGGAGCAGAAATTAAACTATTTTACCCATGTGATCCTTCCCAGAGGCCTTTCTTTCATCATCATCTACTGGCGGATCAGTGACCCGGGGATCAGTGACATCATCAGAAGCCTTCTTTCGCTTCTTTGCATTTCCACCATCGCCAGTTTTGGGACTCGCTTCAGAACCCTCAAAATACTGAACTCGTTTTCGATTCCTTTGGGGAGTATCTGAAGGGTATTTCCACATAGGATTTTTTCCCCCCAACAGCTTTGACCAAAATATATTTGGACTCTCTTCATCTGACAACTTAATATGGTCTTCACCAAATAGAGTAGAATCACTGCTGTAAGTTCCCTGAGCATGCTTGGCCTCCAAAAGTAGACACAGCTTGACTTCATTTTCTTCTCCACCTTTGGAAGAAAGTATGGACGAGAATTCATGAATCACGCCGTCCATAATAGATTGTTCAAATGAAACTCCTGAATCTGGAGTTTCACTGCTGTGAAAATGATCCAGTTTATCAAATAAGTATGACGCCCCCCACATGAGCAGTGCGTGCGTGAGAGAGCGGTTTAGGTTCTCTACAGCTTTATTTTGCCGCTTATTTTGCCTAGCCAGAATCAGGGCTTTTTCTTCAACTGTACATACTGAGTACAATCGGAATATCTTAGTTCTTTCAGAACATGACTCGATTTTTATCTTCTCTACGTGCTTAACATCATGCGATGGATTCAAGCTGCTTCCAAAAAGAATAAACGCATCAGCTCGCAAGAGTTTAATGGTTTGACTGCAGGCACGTGTTTCCAACAGCAGAACACAGCATTGACTCTCCTTGTTGAAATTGTTTATAGCGGAGTTCTTCTTTGAGGAATATATCCCATGCTCATAAGATTTTGGACCAAATCTTTGACCCACAAAATCTTCGAGAATATTACCAAGCAGAAGCCCTTCAGGGGTTTGTGTTGCCTGCTGAAAATAAAAACTGTAATTCAAACATACATGAGGCACATATAACGAAAAAGAAAGAAGAGAAAAGAAACATTTTAGTTCAGCATATCTCATAATGCTAGCTGACTGCTGAAGGCTAACTTACACTTCATAATTGCACGATAAAAAGCATACTTTCATCCCACTCAAATTTCAATACAAGACAGAATTCCATTGTCAAAAAGAAAATGCACATATATTGAGAATGCACAAAGTGACGTATTCATGACAAACATAGAGCTATTCACATTCGCAAGTAATAGAAAATGCACCTGGTAGAAGACAACTGCTTTTAAACCATTCTTTTTTATATGAGTAAGCATTTTATCAAGGAGGTGAAGTTTCCCGCTCGCTTTAATTTCTACATCCAGGATTTCATGCAACTCCAGATTCTTGGTGAGCAGTTGTTTCAAAGATGCATCCATAACGTATGGATGGTCACAGGTCTGTCAACAAGTTGCAAACACATAAAGAAGATTTTAATATATTCACACATTAACATGCAGAAAGAGGCCTTGAGAAAATGTGATGCTGACCGACAATAGTCGTATATCTAAGCAACCCCAAAACTGTCAAGTTTGCCAGGTTCTATGTGTTTCAAAAAAGCATAAAACAAATAGACCCAAAACCTTTGCTCTACCAAACATCAAACAGAAAGGCATAACACCTATGTGACAACCTCTTGAAAGCATGGAACACAGAATTGTTTTTTTGGCTGCAATGCGGTGAACACCTTATCAATTTTTCTATTGCTTTCTTTATCTTATCACCAGTAATAACTGGGTACTTAACTCACAAGTGCATTGAAGAATAAGTGTTTTTAAAATCAAGTAACTTACTTTTCTTACAGAATTGAGAGTTTCTTCTAGAGCTCCAAGATCAATCTTCGAAAGTGAAGAAAGAGATAAGGATTTGGAGAAGAGAGTCTGACAGTATTGCTCCAGCTGTACATCTGATAGCTGCACAGGAACCCAATACTCTGGGTACACCGAAGAATAGAATTTGGGATCACTTGATTTACCATGTTGTATTTGCCCGTTCTCCTCATATTCTCTGCTCGTAACTGGTCCAGTTTCTTTCATATCCTAATCAAATGCAAAATAGAATTGCAGATTACAAGTAAAAGGATAAGTAAATCTAGTATCTAACTATTTAAGAGTCCACTGATTAACGGGTCTCCGAAAGTAATTAGAAACCAACCTGTGTCACGTTATCAGATTCTTCAACTGGCTGGACAATGCAGGAGCAAACACTCCTATTTTGACAATCACCGTTGACCCTTCAAAATTTTGAACAACTCATTACAATACAGAACATATATCCTAAGAATCAAACCCATCTGCCCAACATTCAACATTGGCAGATCGTTTCAATAGACAGACAACACTAAAAAAACTCTTACTTTTGCCGTTTTTTACACGTGTTGCACATTTCAGGTCGATTATCATTTTTGCACCCAGATGGAGATGGAATGACCCCATCAGAACTCATAACGTGATCATCTCCATTTGCAACTGTAGCACATGCATCCAGCTCAATTTCTGCAGTGTCTCTTTTTCTTTTCAAAGGCAAAACTATGTCGGTTTCTAAGCCAGTTTTACTGACAAGAAGCTTTTGGGTTTCTAAATTTGTAGATGGTGAACATATAACGCTGTCATCCCTAGTTTCAACTATGGGGGATGCATAAAGAACCATCTTTCCAGTCTCCGTAGTTGATTTCAAAGGAAAATCAGTGTCCTTTTCTAAACTAGTTTCGCCAACTGGCAGCCTTTTTGATTCTGCATTTGCAGGTGGTAGACAATCTGTGTTATCATCTTGAAACTTTTGTGGATATTCTTTTTCTAAACTAGTTTCACCAACTGGCAGCGTTTTCGATTCTGCATTTGCAGGTGGTGAACAATCTGTCTTACCATCTTGAAGCTTTTGTGTCTCTAAATTCTCAGATGGTGAACCTATAACACTGTCATCCCCAGTTTCAACTATGGGGGATGCATCAAGCACTATCTTCTCGGTCTCCGTAACTGATTTCAAAGGAAAATCAGTGCCCTTGTCCAAACTAGTTTCGTCAACTGGCAGCCTTTTTGATCCTGCATCTGCAGGTGGTGGACAATCTGTTTTACCTTGAACATCATCATTGCCTGCAGGTATGCGGCGAGAACAACCAACAACTACTAGTTCCTCTTCATTTGGGGAAGCATCAACTAATGCCTCAGATTCCTTGAGCTTCCCTCTAAACAATGCCCTGTAACTTCGGGCTGACATTATAGGCTTGATCTTATCTGTCGACTCTTCAACACTATCCTTTCTCTGCTCAATATCCGGTGAAGTATCTCCTTTCCTGATAGAATTATCTGATCCTTTGGAACTCTGCAAGGATACTTCAGTCTTCCCCCTATTGGACCTTCGCAAAGAACTTGGTGTGGAATTCTTGACGATTCCACCGGACTTTTTTGAAACTGAAGCAGGTGAGGGAGCCAGTCTCTCTGACTTTCTAGTAGCAGAAGCTGGAGTTATTACCTTCGTAGATGGTGTCCCCCGGCTTGACCTCCTCAAACCAGGGGTTTCTTGTTCAACTGAGGCAGGAATTGAAGCTGCTAGGGATCTGGTGTAAATGGTTCTCCCCGTCAAACCAATCTTTTCATCTTTCTTCATATTCACTGAGAGCACGCAACGGAAAGGACCTTAGCAACCAAATCAAGCACTTAAAAACAAAGAATGTGAGCACCGAAGAAGACCATCAAACAAAATGTCTACAAATCCGGCGACCTAACTTTCAAATCAAAATTCCTATATGCAAAACTAATGAGTTACATCTAACAAACGCCTAAGATCCATCCCCAAGTAGATAAGATTCTCTGAAAAACCTAAAACGCAAAGCCCGAGGCCCAAAACCTTCGATTCACCGATAGATTAACACCAACCTAAAACAGGGAAGGAAGCATACCTGCGCGAAAGTGTGTAATTGTCAGAATCTATCGCTTGACGGAGCTTGGTGGAAATTTCCGATTCCGAGAGTGTGAAAGAAAAACGCGAGGGAAAATTTGAGAATTCCAGCACAATTCTCGATTAAGTGGTTCTTCAGGCCATGCAATCCTCGCGGTGTTTGGGGTTTCGGAAAACTGAGTTTGAAGAAGACGAGAATTGGGTTCGCAGGATTATGTACGGTACTTTCCTCTTCTAGCACCGGCGTTTCTCGAGCGAGCGATTTTTGATTTTACGATTACCGGAAGGAAAAACTCATGCTTGTGATTTCTTAGATTTAAATTTATATATTTTAAGTTATAAAATACTTCAAAAATAGTGTACATATGTAATTAACATATGTTATGTGAAATTAACGAAATGTTACACCGACTATGTTAGTATATTACTTATAGTTTGTTTTGAAATTTGTAATTTTTATACTATACTAAAATATGAAACGAATTAGCATAAGAGTATGTTGCTAGAATTGAAGATTAAATAGAACAAATTCATATACAATATGAAATATAACTGAGCTCTTCGTGTATTCAAAAATGATAAAAACAAAAACAAAAATTCCAAAGAGATTAAAAATATGTATATGTTCTGCATTCGTAGTATTCAATCAACATTTTTACAGTGATTAACACCTATCATCTTTGATTGTGGTACTCATCATCAAAATATTTCTCTAAACTTCAAACGTTTAATTACCAGTTTGGCCTCGACAGTAGACTGTAACCACTGCGGAATTACGTACCCATAATGTTTAGAGTCGATCAACCTTGTCCGCTATCCTATTACACTATGTAGAAGACTAGAACGAAAGTTTACATATATCATTTTGGTCGTTCCAAAATACACTGTAGTATTTGCATAGTTTTTTCAATACATTAATTCCAATAAATCCAATGTTATTTATTAGAAGCATTATCTCTTACAATATTTCAAAGATTACTAGAAAGAATATAAACCAAACTTAAATATTTAATATAGTTTACTATGCCATGTTGGTATGTAAAGTGCCACCGGACGCTCATTTTTACGCTGAAGCGGTCTAGCATTTGAGTTAGATTGCTGCATGGAAAAAGAATTATGTTTCAAACTTACAATTTTCTTAGAAATTAAATACATATTGGTCACATTAGCCAAGTTAGTACACTTAGTTAACATTAGAAATTAGAAATTATTAGAGACACTCACATCGTGTACAGTCACTCGAAGCATGATCAATTGTTTTAATGTCACAGTCCTCATCTGCAACATTTTGAAAATATATCAATCCGAAACAATGAGCTTTATATTAATCATTTATAATAACCACTCTGGAATCTCGATAGTAATAATTACCTCTTTGGAAATCGTCCAAATCACATTTTCAGAACACGGTGGAGTTGTAAGTGATCCGATAAATCTATAATAGTGTTTTGATTCAAAACCGAATGTTCTAGGATGAACCATCTCGACAAATTCCTGGGATTCGTGTGTATCAGTTATCCTCTTCAAGTATCTTTCCAACTAGTCAATTATCAAATATTGAATTAGTGTTTTTTTTTTTACTTCCAAAAGTATAAGTTAGTAATTATTTGGTTAAAACGATTAGGTACGTAGGAAGGTTGAGGTTGCAATACCGTGAGGAGAAAATAGTCAGGTTTTCCCAATTTGTAAAAGAAAGCGACAACAGCGTTGCGTCCATCTTTGCTCTGATGAACCATGTGTTCCTCAAGAACAAACCTATATTACATGTGCATTATTCAAATCTTTGCATGCATCCTAATCATTATCTCAAAAAAAAAAAAACCCCATATCTTGAAAACGTAAGCCTTGTTTTGATTAAGATATGTTTCCCTCTAATCATATCTCAAATGTATACGAGTAGAGATATATACCTTTTGCCATTGAGTGTGTGTTCGGAAGGAGAGTGCCAATGAATCTGTTGAAGTTTATATTCAGTACCATTAATAGTGATACCTAAACCTGCATTTCCTCCTTCAAATTTCATCTGCCACAAGAACAAAACAAAAATTACATATTATATATGATCCAAAAATGAAATAATATATTGGAAAAGCTTATAGTTTGGTTTACCATGATATCATGGCCTCTGTTCTTAATGGTGGCATTTGAAGGTAAATACTGGCTACGAAGGTATCCAAGATTATGATCAATCAAGACTCTTTTGTCCGTAAGATCAATCGGAGACTGCATGTTGCCTTTTCCACACATTGCCCACTCTGGCTTTAGTCTTCCCCAGTTCTCTGGCCCCTTCTCTCCTTTCTTCTCGTAGTTAAACTGCGTTTCGTCCTCTATATTTTTTTTGGTTATACACGAGTTAAAAAAAATGTGTTTCATTAAGTCTAATTATAACTTATAAAGAGGCTTATGGAATCATATCAATTGAAAGAAGTTGTTAAAAAAAAAAAAAAGAGGCTTATGGAATTAACGGAGCTTACC
>Ga0041059_1001437_pt1 | contig 18853 bp, 12 predicted proteins | sample AraColnosormetaG_FD_56232 | JGI IMG/M metagenome (GOLD analysis project Ga0041059, IMG submission 56232) | Arabidopsis roots microbial communities from North Carolina, USA - Col MF nosort | ecosystem: Host-associated > Plants > Roots > Unclassified | place: USA: North Carolina | collected...
CTTCGAACGACATCTATTGAGAAGAAGAAGGAGGTTTGGTTCGTTGTTAATGGAGTTCCCATCCGCTATGGTATTAGGGAGCATGCTTTGATCTCTGGTTTTAACTGCAAGACCTATCCAGCTAATTATCAGAGTGCCGGTAGTTTGAACTTCGCCAACAGGTACTTCAAAACCGGGGTAATTAGACGTGAAGACGTGAGAACGAAGCTAATAGAGATGGAACCGGCTAGATCTAAGGATAAGTTGTGGATGGCGGTCCTCTAGTTTTTAACAAGCATCATTGCCGTGCCTACTAAGACCTGAGAAAGGGCTAGTCCAGTTGATGAGGACTGCAAGTGATCTTACGTTTTGTAAGACATTTCCATGGGGGAGATATTCTTTTGAGTACATGTTAAAATCGATCTCACACACGTTGGATCATTTTAACGGTATCGTCCCGAACACTCAGTCACCATGGCCTATTCCCGGATTCTGTGTGCCGCTTGAGGTAAGTCACATGTTTTATCACTGTTACATTTTCGTAATTGAAGCTAACAATTAAATTTAAATGTGTTTTGTGTAGTTTTTAGCATTTGAGGTCATTCCATCACTTAGGGAAAGATTCATAGAAGAAAAAGAGGGTGCACATGCTAGTTGTCCAAGGATGTGCAAAGTGAATTTCAAGAGGATCGAGATGAAAAGGTTTACCCTTGAGCAAATCAACCATGTACTGGGAACAACTGAGGTTAGTATCTCCTATTATTCCTAGAGGAAATATGATTTTATTTATTTCTAATATTCATTGTCTAGTATTTCCATAGGTCATTGAGAGTATAATTAGAGAGAAGGCTGAAGAAGTACCTCTTTTGGCTAAAATCATGGGAGTAGAGGATGAAGTTGATAAGCACGATGTTGTAGTTGATAGTTGGATGAGGTGTCTTGGTCAAGGGCGTGAAATTAGATTTGAAGAGGTGTACAACGAAGATGTATAGGCACGAATGGAAGCCCCAAATGAAGAGGAAGTTCCCACAACTGTTGCACCGGGAGACCCGACGTTAGTTGATGTAATGGAGAAGCTTCATGCCATCAATGACAAGATGAATGAAGCTTTGTTGACGCTTATGGAAATGGAGGAAAAACAAGCAACGTTCGAAGCATTTATCGATGAGATGAAAGCCAAGGTAAATCTGGATATACTGTACCATAGTTGGTAATATCGCGTAATACCAAGGTTTAACTAAATTAACAATGCAGATGTCTCAGAACCCACCAGATGAGGAAGTTGCAACAACCAAGGACAAGCCGACTGCTCCTGTTGTGCCCAAACGAGTAACCCGTTCAACCCGTGCAAACTCTAATAACGTGTGAAAACTATTCGTGTAACTTCTCCGGATTTATATTTTGATTTCTTGTACTTTGACTTTGTTTTCAGATTTCGCAAGTACTCGTAAAACTATGTTTGGATTTAATTAATGTATTAGGATGTTTTATGATATTGATTTTTACTAAAATACGGGAAATACCTCGTTCTACTACTACTAAGATATTGAATTTTACTGAAATACGGGAAATACCTCGTGCTACTACGACGAAGAGATATACTGGATATACAACAGGCTACTACGACTAAGAGATATACTGGAAATACAAGATGCTACTACAACTAAGAGATATACTGGAAATATCAAACAGAACAACCATAGTATTACCAATCAAAGAGAAGTCTTACAATCGAAGGGAAAGTCTTACAAAACATACGGAAAGTCTTACAAAGCATAGGAAAAGTCTTACAAGCAAATTAACAATAAGATTAAGGAACAATAGGATAACACATTACTTCTTTGGAACCAAAGGATTACGGAATACCACTTTGCTCACGTTCACAATCTCTGCACGGTGGACTTTCAACTCTTTTTGCATTTCTTCTATGAGATACTCATGACTTAGAACTTTCTTCCGATTGTAATCAACACTCTCCCTTAAGCTACTCACCTCTTCTTCCATAGCTTTATCCCAAAGTTTACGGATGTGCATCAAATCATTTCTATCATCCTACAAAGTACGAAATATTTATCAAATATAGATCTAGATCTACCAAAACTAGAAAAACTTGTGCAGTATTACTTGTTCTAGGCAGTATTACCAAAACGGGAAATACATTGAAATACCAAATAGATCTAGATCTAGATCTATAAAAACTATAAAAACTTATGCTCTACATCAACATAACTTAAACCTCTCGCATTGATAGTATCTCTTTTCATCCTTTCGAGTGTCGACAATGCTACCACCACATGGACAAAACTTAGGAATCTCTTCCATCATCGCAGCCATTTCTATTTGCTCAATGGCTCTCTTCGCCGCTTTCAAATCATCGTAGTAGGGGTCTCTCTCACACTCTCTATCCATGGTAGAAAGATGAAAGAAAGATGAGAGATGTGAGAGAATTCTAGAAGAGAGAGATGAGAGATGTGGGAGAAGAGAGATGAGAGATGAAAGAAAAGAGGAAAGAAGATGAAAGATGTAAGAAGAGATCGAAAAAGAAAGATGAAAAAGATTGAAATTTTTGGTTTTGGAGGGAATCTCAATATTTGTTAGGCGCCAAATTTTGGGGAAAAACCAAAAATATTTAATTCCCCACGTGTGCGCCGTTTTTTTGGAGATTTTTGACATGTGCGCAGTCTTTTTATAGCATAGTATTTCTCAAGGTTTTGGTAGTGTCAATTTCTCAAATAGTATTACTTTCCATGTTTTTCATGTTTAGTAGTATTTCCTATATTTAAAATTTGTTTATTTAGTAGTACAGTGGATTGAACTTTAAAAATATAGATGTTTAAATGTTTTGTGCAATTATAAATTAAATATATGTAGCAATATGAATTTTTCATTTTAAGATGGTGATAATATTAAAAGTGAGCTTAAAAGTATAAGGGATATGTTGTATTGAGTCTACTAAAGATAAGTTAAAACGATTTAATATTAAAATTTCTAATTTAACTAAGTATAAATGATTAATAATACATTTTTATCTGTTAATAACCCATTGTATTCATTTTCGTTGAGTTTTGAGGTAAAAAAATTCGAACTTTATAATACCAACCTAGTATTACCAGTAGTACTAATATGACTCAAAATTCGACAGAAACAGACATGAGATTATTTGTTATAATACCAATTTAGTATTACCAGTAGTACTAATATGACCAAAAATTCGACAGAAACAGACATGATATTACTTGTTATAACCAGTATTACAAAAAAACAATAGAAACAGACATAGTATTACAGAAGGGGAGATACAATATTGCATAGTATGTTCATACTATCAAAACAACAAATCACTGCAGAAACAATGTAAAATACTCAGGTAGGCGTATTCCCAAATAATAACCATTGACACGATTGCCTTGGACGCCTTTTGTTTTGCGTCCTTTGTCGTTTTGGCCGCTTTTCCCCGGTTGATGAAAACCTTAGCATTTTTTTCCTTCCTTTCTTCAGTTTTTTAGACAGCGGAACTATCTTCAACGCCTTTACTTCATTTGGTACTTCCCACTGCGACCTATCCGGAACAAAATAAATAGTCCTATAATAGGTCAATGCCCACAACTCCGCCCAATAATATTTTGTAACAAAATCATGTAACTCCAAACCTTTTCTCCGATCTTCATCATCCATAATGTTAATGAAAGCGGCTAATGCATGAATACAAGGATATTTTTGGATATCGAACACCTTGCAACTGCAAGTTTTCAAAATCAAGCTCACCTTATAATCTATTCTTTTGTCGCATGTGACTACATATTCACGCTCGAATGAGTTTAGCTCCAGCACTTTCAGCTTCTCGGCAAAAACCCACAAATCATCAAATAATTTTCCACCAAAGGCACCATCTTATTTTCTAAGGATCCAGACGCGGCTTCCATCCGATGTTCATTAAACCAAACGGAGATTTTTTTTATGATGGCATCAAGCATTGGTATTAACGAGTATTGCCTTGCGTTGCGAAACACATTGTTCAAAGATTCAACACAATTGCTTGTGTCTAAGTTGTATCTTTCTCCGGAGAAACAACACATTACCCATTTTTCTTCCACGGTTGTACCCTCCAAATACTTGGTCGCCATAGGATATCTCAACTTAAACCCATCATACGCTTGGTTGAAGTCCGCCACGACGTAGACCCGACTTAACTCCTGAAACTTCCATGCAAGTACGTCTCTGTTGGTGTGAGTAGCATGACCTTTCACATTTTGGGACGAATGCCAAATACAATATCCGTGATGAGCCGCGGTATACATGTTCCGTATGGCCTTTATGAGGCTTACATTTCTGTCCGTCATGAAGACCAATTCTGAAGTATCGGGTACAACCGTTTTTAGCTTCTCGAAAAACCAATCCCAACTAGAATCATTCTCACCGTCGAGTAGGGCAAACGCTATGATGTAATGGTGACGGTTATGAGTCTTGAGCCGAGGCAAACACTAGCACCCCGCCATATCCGTTCTTCAAATGTGTTGCATCTACAATTAAAACTTTCCTCATCACTCTAAAGCCTTCAATACTAGCTCCCAAAGCTATGAATACGTACTGATATTTATCATTCTCATCCAATTTTAGATAAGTAACTGTACCAGCATTTACCTTCTTCAACATGTACAAATAACAATTGATATCCTTGTAGCTTTCTTCCGGGCTACCTTTTAAATCATAAATCGCATGATATTTCTCCCTTAGCGCTGTCAAGTATGATACTTTCACACCTAATTTTGTCTGAACTAGCTCCATGATAATCCTTGGAACCAGAGTTTCCAACTGTCCCGGAAAATGATCATGAAGGAGAGCTGCGACTAATTGTGGGTTGCCTTTCTTTTTCCTGAGCCTACTACTACCTTTACTTAGTCGAGTGCAACTATGCATCTTATTGTACCTTCTAATCGAGAATATATCAATATTACTGATATTGGACGCTCGTAAACGCCAAGAACAACTTTCTTTGGAACACTTTAGGACATAGCGCTCCTTATCCGACTTCTTAATCACATAACCTAAACTGTTAGCAAATACAGCTCCATCCACCACCTCGTGCAATGCCACCTTGTTTGGAAATTCTTGACGTAAGGTCAACCCAATTCCGTCTTCTCATTCTTTTTTAAACATACCAGGTTCTACAGCAGGTGGCGACTCAACATACTGTTCCCCCCTATCAGAATTATCTATAGACTCATCATAGTGTGTTTCATCTTCTTGAGTCACGTGATCCTCCTCCACTATTGCCTCAAGTTGTTGTTGAGTTCCTTGTTCCTCTTCTCATAAGACGATGAGTGCACCATCATCCACTCTCATTTCATCCTCCTCTGAATTCAACTCCGTATAGTTCTTACCAACAGAACTTTTACCAACTCTAGACAATTGCTCGGGCAATATTTTGGGCAATTGCTCGGGCGGTTTAGAGATCTCCTCCAGAACCAAAACACTTCTCCGGTTATTTTTTGCGGATGTTAAATAAACAAAGACATCCTCATCATCACAAACGTTCATCTCTTTCTCTACTCCGAACAACCGTGGATTGTACCTCATATGCAATTTAACCTTATTTGCATCTAATCCAAGCTTCGTCATTATCCTATCTTCTAACAATGAGAGAGTTATCTTCTCTCCTAATGTCTTCATCATCACATTATACATGCAACCTTCGAATTTAAAATATATGATCACGTTCTCTTTCATTGTAACCTGCCAAAACAATACACATACTCAGTCAATATAACTAGTATTACCGATTCTACTACATTTTAAGTAATACTAGTACTCATTTCGAAATACTATGTGTTAGTAATACTATTACATATATGAAATACTACGTTCTAAGTAATACTGGTGCTATTAAAACATACCATCTACATAAAAATCAATTGTTTCGTTAAAACTGTAACTAGTTCGACCAGTATTATTTTCACGACAAGAACAACGTTTGGTTTCGAGTTCAATTCATTACGAATCAACATTCAAAATCAATTTCTGACCCAATTATAGGCCAAATCGACCCTAAAACTATATTTAAACTACTAATGTAGGTACTAAAACACAATAACCCAAATCTAATTGGATTGAATTTCAAAATCCTCAAAATCCTCAAAATCCTAATTCAAAGCTTTTGAAGCTCTCTCCAACTCGATGCACATACCTGGACTTAGTAGATTGATGCAGCTTGCAGGAGAAGAAAAACGGCAACCAATGCGGCTCGCCGGAGCTCGCCGGAGGAAGAAGCCCGAAGAAGAAGTCGAAGCTTGAGCTCGAGCTCTTTTTTTTTCTTTTTCAGTTTTTGTGTTTTTTCTTAAAAATGTTTATTCATTATTCATTCAAAAAACATTACAGAGGTAATTTCGTCTTCACACATTTCATTAAATCAAAAGGGATATGAAGACTCCAAAGAGATTTTACAGGTTTGTTAATCAACAAAGGAGACACAAGAGATGATCATTATATCAAAAACGGATGACTCTCAAAAGTCATAATGCATCACTTTTATAATAGGTTCACGTAAACTAATGCATATAAAGTCAATGGGCCAAGCCCAATCCATGCAACGTGACTTCCTCTACGAGAATAAACAACATATTCGTATTAGTGCACATATGTATATCTCATATACATATATAACATTATTTATTTAAGTGCTCAAATACAAATATAAGTATATCTATATATCATATATATATATATATATTATACTTTTACTTTAATTTATATATCATATATATAAAATAAATCTTTTAACCCAATATTAGTTTAATAAAAATTAAACTTATATATAATTTGATCCAATTTGCTTAGGTGTCTGACTCTGTAGGTTTGTATAATATTAGTAATGAGTTTTTGACTCATAGATTGTAAGCGGTCTCTAGCAAAACATTATAATCACCTAATATTATACAAACTCAAAAAAAAATTGTTAAACTAAAATTTTTTTTGTAAAGATGATTCATAAATATATGATATTATTTTATTTGATTTTCAATGTATAGTACACTGCGAGTTATATATGTTTTGTTGATATTTTTTATATTGTTTAGAGTTTAAGATTATACACTTGTATTTTAATTATTAATTTTAGAGTTTCACATATAATATACCATCTTGTATTAATATCGATCTAAACCTGTCAATTTTAGGATTTTTCAGTTTGTATTAAAAATTTAATCACATCATACACATAAAAATATTTAATCTACATATATATTTTTGGGGACAATTTGTGTCGAAAAATTCTTTTTCAATTTCGATATTATATGTTTAGTCCCTACAAAATCAATCAGACAAGATATTTTCTTTACGACAATGACCAAATTTTTGCTCAACTATTCACATTTTGCACTAATTACTTGCCTAAACATATAAATTGTTAACTATTACCCTCATAAATTGTACAAATCAATCCTTTAAATCTCTACGAAATTAATTAGTCATTAATTTTTAATTACTAAAATTTGATACTAAATCCTAACTAACCATATCTATAATTACTTGATTCAAAAACTATTTTATAGCAACTATTAACTCCTCATTAAATTCAAAATTTGTCTTCATAATATTTGTTTTGATATTATGGAAACTAATAACCACTATTCAATTTCGTATTTGCAGTATATTCCTAAAAAAACAGATTTCATTAATCTGATTCCATTTTAATTAAGTTTGAAAATAATTTAGCAGTATCCGAATTCAATGTCAATTTTATAGCAACTATTAACTCCACCTTAATTTCAAAATCTGCCACCAAAATATTTGTTTTGATTTTATAGAAACTAATAACTACTATTCAAATTCGCATATACAATATATTCCAAAAAAAAATCTGAATTCATTGATTTGATTTCATTTTAGTTAAGTTTGCAAATAATTTAGCAGTATTTGTGGTTATGATTTTTTTTATATGTGCTCTCAATTATTTTTTATTATAATTAAATCTATAAATAATCCTTATTTCTATATTTGTTATACAAAATATCGGATCAATGCTAATACATATTTAGTTTTTAATGATAAATACCAAAATTGTTAATATCATAACAAATTTACGATTCTGCTAATTATCTTTTAAACAAACTATAATTTGTGAGGCTTAACCTAAATTATTAAAATTTTATCCCACTCTATAAATAGAGAAATCATATGTATCACATCATCACCATTGCATATCTTTGTCTATTATGTTCGTTTTCACAAATCTATTCTTCAAATAGTTCTTCTAAATTTTTTTGGGTTAAATAATGTTAGTCGTATCCTATGGCTTCAAGATTTGGCTTTGGTTATTTGGTTTGTATGTTTATTTTGGGATTAAAAGAAGCTGATTCTTTTTTAGATAATGTGTCTACTATTGATTTGTTGTGCTTACCATTGTGCTTTACTATTATGATCTAAACAATTATGTATGCCATGTGTTGATGATTACTTTATATTGTATGTTTCGTGCAAGTGATGATGATGAAGTTTTTTTTTATAAATGCTGCTTCCTTTGACTTCCTCATAGATTACAAACCCTACCAGCAAACGTTACAAGATTGCAAGGCGTTTTCATAGAGATGTTGTTGGCTGATGTGCAAGTAAGATCTACATATTTTAACATTTAAAATGATTATTCTTTCAAACAACTTGATATGCTAATACTAACAAAATAATCATATATGGGTACAAAGATCTATGCTTCTTCTTCAATGTAGGTGTTAATGAGGTAGCTAATGGTTTGAAATAACTCGACATTGAATAATTGCAATATAGAGGATGATAGTAAGTTAGGCTAATTCTCTTTTCGAATCTCAGTTTCCGTTTTTATTGTGTAACGTTATATTTTCGTTTTTGTGTTTGGATTCAGGAATTAAAATTTTTAACTCCGGGACTGGAGGTCTTTACTACTCAATCAATGAGATAGATCCCTATCACTATGTTCTTCGTATAATTTTTTATGGAAACAAGGTAAAAAAAAGAGACATAAACGATTACATCTCTCGTGGCTTCTTTTCTACCTTTGCTAATTATTATGTTTATTTTATTTTTGGCTTTGTTGATTTTTAATTTTATTATTTCTTGGATGTTTTTGTAAGAGAGTTAATGTAAGTAAATAATTTAACACACGTGTAATTGTCAAGGTGAAGCAAAAAGATGGGGAGCCTGCAACATGCACATACACCTTGATTGTCTGAGTCTTCCATTTTGGATTCATGAATCAGTGGGCCAGCTTGGGCTAGGACTTCTTTTCCGTCTCTAAAGCATCAACATAAGTTGAACTTCCAATTTCCTTTATATTTTATTTTTTATTGTAGCATAGATATGAGTTTGTATTTGAAAATTTCAATAATTAGCATCCAATTGTAACAAACTAAATCTATCTTTTGTAAGATTTTTATAGATAAGAAAATCAAATATGATGATTTATTGTTATTATAATAAGTTTGAGCTAATTTTCTAATATCTTGCTACCTAATTCAAACATAAATATATATTTCTTCTTTTAATTTTTATCTGATTTTATATTTTTATTTTTTTGAATTTATATAACATATATATAGTTGATAGAATATTCGTTTTTTTGATATGATATGATTCAATTTTTTAAATCACGGGTCTATCACGGGTGAAATCGTATATGTTAATAATATTTTTTGTACATATGAAGTGATTCGATTTTTTATATTTATACCATGGGTAAAATTCTAGAATTAACAATCAAAATACAATTATATAATCTTAAATACTAAACAAAAAAAAATAAAATTAACAAAATACAACTTAAAAGTTACAATTGTAGATATAAAAAACGACCAGTGGATATACCATATCCTTCAAAAAAGTTATACATCGTTGCAAAATGAAACATATGTTTTTGTTTCATATTTTCAAATTTGAACTAAAACATACTAATCGTATAGTGTATAAAAAATATATATATATATATTTATCAAGTTTTCTTAACTAAACAAAATTAAACCAAACACATACTAATATAACATCAAAAATAAATAGATATAAAAACTAAAATGATAAATTATAAATATAACTTAATTATTAAATATAGATCTAATGCAAATAATCAACCCGCGGTGTACCGCGGGTCAATATCTAGTATGTTATTAATTATTGTACTATATAAGATTATAAATTATCAAAATAATATGTATGAAATTGAATATAAATATTATAACTCAGTCGAAAGTTTTCTTTAATCTACTTTTTGACCCGTTATAATATTTGTTCATGTATTGAACAGTTTATATTCGTTTTTAATAATTCAAATCATGGCATATGCGAAACAATTATAATTTGTTTTATATACCGATGATATGATGATATTATTTGTTTCGCAAAAATAGAATCCCATAAAGATCTACATATACATTTTTGCAGCCATTTTGTGAAATAAATCCTAGAGTTGGAACTTATTTATAATGGCTGCCACATCTTTTTAATTATTAATTTTCTTTTGGCAATAAATTGATTAACAAACAAAAAATATTCCAAATATATTTCAATCCCATATATCACGCAGATTTCTCTAAAATTTGAACTAGATTTCGGAAACTATTTAAGACAAAAAATATTTGACAAACCAAAATACAATTGCAATCCATTAAAATGAGCAAAACGCACCTAAATACATTTCTTATCAGTTCACAAATCTTCTTTCTCCAATATTTGAATTAGATTTCGACAACTATTTAAAACAAAAATTTATTTGACAAACTAAAATATAATTGCAATCCCGTAAAATATTTTTTTAAATTAGCGGTGTACCGCATATTTTTTTAACGGGACGGGTTTGGCAGAACGGGTTTGGAAGGATGTTATTTAATAACAATTGTAAAATATAAAATATAAATATTTTATAGCTAAATAGAATTTATAAACTTTATTATATACTAATTTAAAAAAAAAAATTGTCTCCGCGGTATACCGCGGGTTATAATCTAGTGAGACGTGAAGTATAATAACTAATAAAAAAATAAATATGATAATTTAGATATCAAATCTAATATGTTGATTTTGATTGGTTACTTTTTTGGAAATTAATAATGAATTTCATTTTTCTAATTAAATTAAATTAATTAAAATTTAGATATCAAATCTTATATGTTGATTTTGATTGGTTATTTTTAGAAATTAATAATGTATTTCGTTTTTCTAATTAAATTAAATTAATTAAATTAGTATTTGACTTTTTAATCTTTAAAGAGATGAATTAATTTAATCTTTGAAAGTTTATTTCTAATGGCATACCTATGTAATTATTTACAAAAAATAAGGTTAGTTTTTATTATGTACTTCCCAAATAATAATATAGGATGTCAAACATCGACATTATAACTTTAACTAGAGTTATTATGTAGACTCAAACTATTGGTTGTATTTGCAATCTCATTGATTGATTATGTAGACTCTGATTCATATTAATAAAGTTTGTTGAGACGGTAAAAAAAAAAAAACTTTAACTAGAATAAAGTACAACTGATTTCAGGACATTACTAAATAATTTTTTTACATTTTATTGAAATCTAATACTCTATAAAAAACTCATAAACATTATTATAACTGAAACACACCAAATCTGCCACTCCAATTTATGTATAAATGTTTTTACCAAAACTATCCAATCATTCACCAAAAACAATTTACTAATTTTTTACTTTTCTTTATGTTCAAAACTGATACCTAATCAAATATTAAAAAAACTGTGCACCAAAATTTATTTAAAACACAGACCATAAATATCCATTTAATTTCTAATATTATGGTTTATATTCTATTATATAAATTCCAAAATAGAAACAAGTAAAACAAGCAAACTGCTTATATATTTTATACAATACATATTTTAAAATATAAAATTTCGCATGGATAAGGATCTAGTTATATATAAATCTAAATCAAATACAAGAATAGCATACATGTAAAATAAATACCTAAAGAAAATATTAAGTTGTCTAATTTCATTAAACTATAGGTTAATATCTAGTATCCTAATAAAAAAAATAACAGGGCGTGTTATATAATATTGTTGATTAAAAAACAAATCATGTTGTTTTCCTAAAACATGATTAAACCACCTTCTAACAAAAACCTAATTTATTGTTGCTTGTCTGATTCAACGTCTTCTTCTCTCAATCTCTTCCGTTGTCAACAATCGAAACCGCGAACCCTTTGATTTGACCAGATGAGATCAAAATCGAAGCAGGTGTTGCTACTATGGCTTGAGGGTTTTCGAGAAGCTTGTTCTCTTCACCGTGTTGTCATTCTCTGTCTCAGGTTCCTCTCTCAAACTGATTCGTTTCCTAATGATAACTGACAAACTTAAATTTCAATTTGGTTTTGATTTGGTGATAGGTCGAGAAAGCTTCTCTTAAGAACTGGGCAGTGTTTTCTTTTGAATGGTTTGATTTTCTTAGGAAGGTAAAAATCTCATCTTTATGGTCTCTTTACTTTGACTTTGCTTTGTTTGAAGAAAACGAATACTTTATGATTGTTTATGATTCAGAATTAGGTTAATTTGCAATTTTGTCAAATTTTCTAAAGAAAGTTTGAGACTTGATTAAAGCAGAGAGCTTGTTATGAGTAGAATTCGCCCAATTCAGTACTTTTAGGTCGAGATAGCTTCTATTACGAACAAACTAGTGTTTTCTTTTGAATGGTTTGATTTTACTTAGGAGGTAAAAGTCTCATTTTTATGGTCTATTTTGCATTTGTTTTGATTGCTTGAGTGCATACAAGTGACCCGAAGACTCTCTGATGACTGATGATCCAGAGAATAAGTATTGATTTTGGGATGAGTTTTATAATTAAAGAAGAGAGATTTGTGTGAATAGATTCTCTCAACTCAATACTTTTAGCTTACTTTTGGTTTTTATTTTGAGTTTGGTGCAGTTTAGGTGTGTTTAAGTGGTTTATAGATCCATCCCTTCAGTGGATATTACCTGATCAGTGCTCTCCCCTCACTTCTCAAGAATTTTGTTCGTATGGTGGATTTTACGCCTTTCTACGTGGTGGACTTTTGCAGCTCTTTTACGTAAGTATGCTGTTAACGTAGATATTTAGGTAGTCTATTGTGTGTTTGAGGTTTGAAGAGCCCTTTTGTCTTTGTTTTCCGTTATCTGACTTGGAAAGAATCTTGGTGTTAATGGATACAGGTTTTTTGGTTCTATCCTCTGTACATGCTCAGCTTCATCTTGAGTAACATCTGGTAACCTTCTTGCATCTTTTCTTTAGTTATACCTTTTGTTTCCTTATTCCACTTCTCAGAACTGTGACAAAATCCTTGAATATCACTCAACTCACATAGTATAATTAGTGGTTGAAAATCTTTTACCTCTGGACCTTCACGAGCTGAGAATTGCCAATCGAAAATAAGTTTAGATTTGCAGTTCTAGATTTTCTATTTCGTGAGCATTGAGGTAATAAAGACCATCTAATTTTCAGGTATAACGATATTGCAAAGCATGGATTCGAGGCAATTGAGATATCTGACTTAAACTCAGCTGAAGCATTAAGACAAGGTGAAGCTCTGGCGTCCCTGAATATGGCAAATGCTGAAAGGCCTTCTGGTCTTGGAGGGTACTGATCTACCATGTCACTACTTCAAAACCAAAAAGAAGAAAGAAACTGTTCATAGGTGCTAACCAATTTCTTTTTGTCATGGATTCTTTTCAGGGTGATGATCGGTATAGGAGAGCAGGTGTACTCGATACTTCTCCTGACATTTTTTTTTCTTGAGGTAAATGACTTCTCTATGTAGATCTCATTTGCATTTATACATTTTCTTCATTCGCATATGATAATAGATGTGATAAGCTAATGGGATGTACAAAGCAGGTTTGTGTTGTTGGTGTTATACCATACATTGGGAAGATATTGAATTTCTTACTTCTTTCATGGATGTATGCCTACTATTGTTACGAGTAAGTTGTCATCTCTGTCATATACTTGAGCCTAGTCGATGGTGCCAGGAAATGAAGCTAGTTAGACTTTGAAAACTCACCAGTTACAGGTTCTCATTACAGATATAAGTGGAACTTCTCGGGGATTTCTCTGAAGAAAAGGCTGGACTTCTTTCAATCTAACTGGGCATTCTTTGCTGGTTTTGGTAACCTTTTCTACTTTTTGGTTCTGTTGGTGAAATTAATGTAAGACAACACTAAATGCTGGCTTTTGTTTGGTTTTCAGGAAGCCCCTGCGTGTTGGCCATTTTCTTTCTCTCGCCTCTTGTGAGCGGAGCGCTTATGGCCATCTTATTTCCATTGGTAAACGACTTTTCTTGTTCCTTTTTGAGTGTCTTGTATGCTGTATCTTAACAAAACCAGTATTATTAACAGAATGTATGCAGTTTGTCTTAACTGCTACAGGATCAGGACCTGAAAAATTGATTGGGGCCCCGAGAAGAACGTGGAAATGTGCAGGTTTAGGAAAGCTTCCAATATTCTATATTGCTGACACTCTCTCGTAAGCCAATTTCTCTCTCAATCTCATGATGTTAAAGCTTCATATCGTAAAATGTTTACTGGTCCTAGTAAAAATATGCAATAGTAAATTCAAATCCGTATGATTGAAGAAACAATCCTCAGTATTCACTGCATTAAAAACGTTTGTTGTGTTTTCATGAGGAAATAGGCAGTTCTAGTGATAACGATTTTATTATCGTGTTTGGTTTATTCATTCTCTGAAACTTTATGCTTAAGTTACAAATAACTGGCTTTGCTATTCAAGGATGTTGGCGTTGTCTATCTTCCGGTTGGAGTCCCCTCACGAGAATTAACATGAAAAGACAGGCTGAAGTTGAAACATTATGTCTGCATCTCTCAGTCTTCGTGGCTAGTCAGAAGATTATATGCATTTGTGTTGATAGTCATACTGTCTTCTTGGTGATATTGTCAAGTACAGACTCATGCTTCAGCAATTTCCGTGCGGCTTTGAGGTCATCTGACACGCACGCTCATGGCCGACGACATGCTGCTGCAAACTCCAAAGCAACAGACATGAAGAATACAAGATTTATGTTAAAGTAGTGTTGATTGTAAAATAATATAATCCGTGTTTAGTGTTTCATTCATTTTACTTGTACATATCCTTATCTAATAAATCACAACTCACTTCTTTAACAACCGCAACATTAACTTTCTGCCACTGGCTTAATTCTAAACTTATGCATTTTTAATTTTTCTACGGATTAAAATTAAAATACGACAAAAATATTGTCAAATTAACTTCCCACTAACATTCTTCAAATTATATACCTCTGTAGTTTAATCGACAAAAATATTTGTTGATAAATCCTGCGATTTTTAGTTTCTATTACATAGGATACTCAATTACTTTCTTTACTTCAATTTGATTGTTCGTGATTTTGAGCATGTTGTTAATTTGAAGGCGATTATATTACTCATGTGTTTAAGTTAATTCAAAAGTGAGCAATCAACCATACTTTAGCAAATCCCACCATATTCCTTTTTTATCAATTAATTATTGTAGTGTTTGTTGGAGCTAGATTTCTTTCCAGGAATCCACGTACGAAAATACCAGGCCAACCTAATAAACCCAGTGAACCCATCAAGTAAAGGACCTGCGCAACTCCAGAGCCCACGTACGAACTAGATATTTGGGCCTTATGAGCTCAATCATTTGGCAAAGAGAGATATGCGGATAACAGCTTTGGAACTAACAAGGAGATATTCGCGGAGCGGACCTGATATCTCGGAACTGACCTGCCGAATATCCAAGAGAATCTCTGCGGATCACAGATGGAACTGCCCACGTGCGCAGATCTATATAAGGAAGCAAAGATGACTTGGAAAATAGATTCATTCAGCTTAACATTCACACTTACACTTTTACACTTGTAATCTCATTCCACATTGTAAAACCTTTGTTATTATCAATACAAAAGTTCATTCGTTCTTAGCAATATAAATCTCAAAGTTCTTGTGAAGATCTAGCCCTCCTTTCTTATAAACCTAATTACAAATCTCTAGTGTGGATTTCAGAACCCACATTTGGCGCCGTCTGTGGGGACGAAAATAGATCCTTCCAACACCGAAACTAACACATCAATTGTGACCAACGATCATTTATCCCAATTCATCCGATTCAACGAGATCCGACGTACCTGCTCAGATCTCAAACGCTACTTTTACGGACGAACGCCTCCCGACGGATCTCCCTCTTGGAATCCAAATCGATGCTATCCGTGACGCTAATGCGGAGAACCTCTCCCAAAACTTGAATTCTTCTGAATCAGAACAAACTCTCCCCCCCACTGCCCCGCAAACTAAGGACAGGGAGCAGCATGTCACGATACAACCTCCCAACGGATAACTGTCCTCCGCTCAACCTGGCTTACCCCTCCAAGCAGGTCCTTCTGAGATCTGCCAACGAGTTGGCCAAGCTCCGCACAATGATCATAAACCTGATCAACATAAGCAAAAACCAAGAAATCGTGCACCACAATAGTAGGGCAATAGTTGGCTAAGCTCCGCACAATCTACTCGCGCGGGGCATGAGATATAGCGCGATATCGCGGGCAAGGAAACTCCTCCCCAGGAAACTGAGATCCCTTCCCAGATCTCCATAGATTTGACAGGAGCTGCTTCCCTGACAGATCCCACTCCAAGGACTCGTTTAGACTTCGCCTCGATAGAGGTCTAACCCCCTCTTAAGCGGAAGGTCACCTTCGTACCAGCACCTATGCACATCGAAAACCCAATAATAGGGACCAAGACACGTACAACGGCTGTTTTCCCAAGGCTACTGATAATAGGTTTTTAGTCAGTTATCCTAAAACACCAATCATGTCGTTGTAGTATTTTAGGTTGTCAATCCAAATGGGTGTGATGCTAACAATCAAGATGCAATCAGAATTCACAGAGTCAAGCCAAGCAATAACAGGTTTTGGGGTTTCTAGCAATCCTAAGTGAACATGCAGGAAACAAAAATTCAAGTAGAACAGTATAAACACTCGACCAACACAGCTTGTTGCCAAGCACTGGGTGTGGTTGAGTGACAGGTCGAGTAACAAACAGAAAATGTAACAGGGATACTCGACTACACAGTCTGTTGCCAGACAACAAGGTGGTCGAGTATCAGGTCGAGTAACTAGCAGAAAATGCAAAAACTAAACAACAAGAAGCGTGATGCAGTAAACTATAACAGGGTAAACAAAGAAATCAATTGGATGAGAAATTCCCAAGGATGGGGTAATTGAGTAGTTTCGTTTCCTCAGTTTACAAGTGATTGACAAGCTCAATAAATTATCCCTAGACAACAAGTTCAATAACCAAATCTAAGTGCCACCGCAACAGAGACCCTCACGTTAAACTTGTCCCAGACTCAATCACCATTGATGAGAGCTAACCTAACAGGAATTACGAATCAACAAGTTCAAGCCAAAACGCTCCCTGTAACCAATACCTTGGTACAAAGCCACAAATCTTTGGAATTAGTGGTTCAGACATTTCATCCAACACCTTTTGGGCGCGGAAATGGCTGGGCTCAAATTCCAATTAATCAGAAAGCAATAGGCATTAAGAACAACTAATCCAGAAGGGATCTATCAATCAAACTCAACCACCTAGCATACTGAGAATTCTAAACTACTCTAACCCATCCTCAGAAACCAAGTCACTACTCAGACATCATTGTAGAAAGCATAAACGATGAATAGAATGAAAACATGATAGCAACAAAGTAATAACAAGATGATAACACGATGAACAACTTAGTAAACGCAACGAAAAACAAAATACTGAATAGATTAAGAGAAATCCGTATTACAAAATGTCAAGAACACAGTGTCTGCGGAATTAAAACTTAGTAAACGAAAATGAAAAATGCATTCTACTTATAGCGAAATATTCTGAAACCCTAATACTCAAAACGACACAATATTGGGACGGATTAAGAACGGCACTCGACCCAGGTGGTCGAGTGATTGGTCAAGCGATAAGTTGGAGTCTTCTTCTCTTCCTTCTCCTTGAGTGTCTGGTTGAGTGCGGAATGGAGAAGACTCTGAAGCTGGCAGTCGAGTATGAAGTCGAGTGATGGAGATGGCGGCACTCGGCTTGGTGGTAGAGTGATCGGTCGAGTGTGTGATGATGGTGAGACTCGGCCGTGCAATCGAGTGAGTGATCGAGTGAAGGTGATGGAAGTACTCGACCTGGGGGTCGAGTGGTGTGATCGAGTGATGGTCGGGTGGTGGAGATGATGATACTCGACCATGGGGTCGAGTGGTGGTGTGAAGTGATAAGGCCTTCTACTCGACCAGGAGGTCGAGTGGTTTGTTAAAATCGCGGAGCCATCTACTCGACCATGGGGTCGAGTGTATTGATATGATCAGGTCCGCTTCTTCCAATTAGCTCGCCAACAGCTCCAAATCACCTGAAAACAACACAAATATGCAACAAACATGCAAAACTATCCTAAACATGCAAAGTGATGACAAATGATGAGAAATGGTATAAAACAGTGGTGATATGATGCTACAGTGATGACAAATGGATGCTCAAAACATGTAAAATGCACACTTATGAACTCTCCCAAACTTATTCTTTGCTTGCCCTCAAGCAAACAATTAAGAACAAGATGGAGGTGAGGTTTGAAAGCGGGGACTCAGAGCCAAAGCACCAGATAAATCAGATGAAATCAATGTCCAAGTTGGTAGTTCTAAGCTGAGGTATGAGCGAATTCTACTCAAAAACGTTAGTCATGCCTTGCTATTAATCAATTCGACTCTTATGCTTGACCTACACATGTTTTCAAATCTACCAATCCCTTTAACATTCATTAGTTTTGGAACGTGAATCAAGCAATGCATCATCAATGAACTCATTTGGCTAAGGTA
>Ga0041059_1001438_pt1 | contig 18852 bp, 14 predicted proteins | sample AraColnosormetaG_FD_56232 | JGI IMG/M metagenome (GOLD analysis project Ga0041059, IMG submission 56232) | Arabidopsis roots microbial communities from North Carolina, USA - Col MF nosort | ecosystem: Host-associated > Plants > Roots > Unclassified | place: USA: North Carolina | collected...
TGGCAAGTCAACAAACACTTTCTCATTTATTTCGAAAGTCAACAAAAACTTTACGATTTATTTGTCTTCCGTGAAGTTCAAGATTAAATCGTCCCAAATTTAAAAGTTCGTGATTTTTTTGATATTTTTCCCTTTTTTATTTCGCTTATGTCCTTAAAAACTCTTGGCAACAGGAAAAAAAATTTGCGTTGTAAAATTGGATATATGAAAAATCGACTATTTTATCTTCTAAAAACCTTTACACATTAACTAATACACAATGTTTTTCAAAGTCTCAAACTACGTATATTGTTTAGGGTTCACACTAGCTTTGGTGGTAAAAGTTGAGAAACTAAAAAATATGAGGGTTTTAATGTTAATAAAAGAAAGAAAGAAAATGATACAACAGCTCATATTCCCTTTAATGATTTCTAAGTTATAACAATCCTCCATCCAATATTTGTCACCATCACGCCCCAACTAATTGTATTCTTATTTTTTAATAAACCAAGTTCCAAATAATCTGAAACACTGAAGCTCCTTGAACCAGATATGCGCCAATTAAACGTTTACTAGCGTTTTGACTTTCCTAAACAATGATCTTTTATGTCTTCCTTCTTCAATAGCTATTGCCTATAGTTTTGCAGACCAAACTTCTTTGGTCTTTCTATCTTCTCTTCTTTCTAAATTCTCATAACTATCTCTTACATTCTCTCTTCTCAATTTAAACTAAAGTTTCAGCCAGTCCTTTAATGAGATTCCGCATTTGAACTGTAAGTTATTTTTTATTTTATCTTCACTTTCTTTGCAATTACGTCTGAAGAATCTGTTTGGCTTATACATTTGATGACTTCAACTTTTGGAATGTTCTAATTCAAATGTCATTTTAGGCATGAATAAGTGTAGTTTTAGTTTCGAACCATGTCTCAGAGTGCATACACTTGATTTGACAAGAGAAAATAAAATTATAAACAAAATGATGAAAAGACCATAATATTGGGGGAAAGTACAGGAATGATTTTTTCTTTTTCTTGGCAAAATCGTTAAAAATCTACATTTTCTCATACAATAATATTATCTAATGCAGATATAAAAGTCTCCATCACATAACCAGAGAAATTAGTAAGAAGATGAGTAGAGGAAGATCTTTCATCTTCTATTTTGTTTTATTTCTCTTCTTTGGATCATCGGCTCTGTATTCTCAGGTCACCGGTGATCTAGCCGGTGACAGACAAGCCCTTCTCGATTTCCTCAACAACATCATTCACCCACGGTCTCTAGCGTGGAACACAAGCAGCCCGGTATGCACCACGTGGCCAGGGGTCACATGCGACATAGACGGCACACGTGTCACTGCCCTTCACTTGCCCGGAGCAAGTCTTCTAGGAGTGATCCCACCTGGTACTATCAGCCGTCTATCGGAGCTTCAGATCCTCAGTCTTCGATCCAACGGCCTACGAGGGCCGTTCCCAATTGATTTCTTGCAGCTTAAGAAACTCAAAGCAATTAGTCTCGGGAACAACAGATTCTCTGGCCCATTACCATCCGATTACGCCACGTGGACGAATCTCACTGTTCTTGATCTGTACAGTAACCGGTTTAACGGTAGTATTCCCGCGGGATTTGCTAATCTTACCGGACTCGTCTCGCTTAACCTAGCTAAAAACTCATTCTCCGGTGAGATTCCGGATCTTAATCTCCCCGGTCTACGCAGACTTAACTTTTCCAACAACAATCTCACCGGATCAATCCCAAATTCTCTGAAAAGATTCGGGAACTCGGCTTTTTCCGGCAACAACTTAGTCTTCGAAAATGCCCCTCCTCCGGCGGTAGTTTCATTCAAAGAGCAAAAGAAAAACGGCATCTATATCTCTGAACCCGCGATTCTCGGGATAGCGATTAGCGTTTGCTTCGTGATATTCTTTGTAATCGCGGTTGTGATAATCGTTTGCTATGTGAAAAGGCAGAGGAAGTCAGAGACAGAACCAAAACCAGATAAGTTGAAACTAGCTAAGAAGATGCCAAGTGAGAAGGAAGTTTCTAAATTAGGAAAAGAGAAGAATATTGAAGACATGGAGGATAAGAGCGAAATTAACAAAGTAATGTTCTTTGAAGGAAGTAATCTGGCTTTTAACTTGGAAGACTTGTTGATAGCTTCTGCAGAGTTTCTAGGGAAGGGCGTTTTTGGGATGACGTATAAGGCGGTTCTAGAAGATTCCAAGGTTATCGCTGTTAAGCGGTTGAAAGACATAGTAGTGTCCCGGAAGGATTTTAAACATCAAATGGAGATTGTAGGAAACATTAAGCACGAGAACGTTGCTCCCTTAAGAGCTTACGTGTGTTCCAAGGAAGAAAAGCTTATGGTGTATGATTATGACTCTAACGGCAGTCTCTCTCTTCGTCTTCATGGTACGTTCTACATTTTTCATATTTTTGCAAAGGCAATACTTTCTATAACATATAAAGGCAAACAAACAGTTGAAACCTTATTTGATAATATTGGTTTCTTGCATCTGAAGAAAGTTTTTTTTTCCCTGCAGGCAAGAACGCAGACGAGGGTCACGTCCCGTTGAACTGGGAGACGCGATTGAGATTCATGATCGGAGTAGCAAAAGGATTAGGTCACATACATACACAAAACCTCGCACATGGAAACATCAAATCTTCTAACGTCTTCATGAACTCGGAAGGATATGGGTGTATATCGGAAGCCGGTTTACCTCTGTTAACCAACCCGGTTGTGAGGGCAGATTCATCAGCCAGATCGGTACTACGTTACCGTGCGCCAGAAGTAACCGACACGAGGAGATCTACGCCAGAATCAGACATATACAGTTTTGGAATATTGATGCTGGAGACTCTAACCGGAAGATCGATTATGGATGATAGAAAGGAAGGGATAGATCTAGTGGTATGGGTGAATGACGTTATTTCAAAACAATGGACAGGTGAAGTGTTTGATTTGGAGCTTGTGAAAACTCCTAACGTTGAAGCAAAGTTGCTTCAGATGTTGCAGTTAGGAACAAGTTGTACGGCTATGGTTCCGGCAAAGAGACCGGATATGGTGAAAGTGGTTGAGACTTTGGAAGAGATTGAGAGAGACTGATTAATAAATTGTAGAATTTTTATTTTACGGGTTTTGGCATTTATGATTTATAATTATGTCAGTGGCAGATATATAAATTTTAGCTCCATTTCTTTACATTTAGATAATTTACAAACTAAAACGGTGTTTAGCATTTAGATGTAGCATAGGAGGACTTAATTACTCAATCATTAATATAATTCCGTAAGTTTTATAATCTTGAACATTTAAACATTGACTCTATTGATAGAATTTATTTGTAGGTTTTGAAATGGTTTTGTTGAAGTTTGGATTTTATCTTTTATAATGTTGAAAAATGAAAACAAATGTGGTTTCGTATTATTGAAACAAATATATTATGAATTTTAACAACACAAAATCTAAGATTATGAAGGTAAAATAGTACAAATTGGTATAATTACGAATTTACATGGCCGTGATAAATTCTAAAATTAGTATGCAACTACCGAAAACAAAAAGGAACAATTATGTTTTTGGATTAATGGCAATAATAGGGAGAATAATGTGTCCAAGCTGGACACAAGAAGCTAAAAAACAGCCTAATAACCTCTCTTTTCGACTACACACAATTTGAAACAATAGCAGTTTTTTCACATTCACAAGTTTCGATTTCCATTTCCAAAAGCATCAATTATTGTGGGGCAAAAATGAGTTGTTCCGAGATATGCGGGTCGACCATAAAGTAGAAAATAATTGTTCAATAAAATGCCAAAAGAATCTCTCATTATTCTCATTACCTCATCTATCGCTCTGCCTAGCTTTTCTTTTGATTTCTTCTTTTTCATTTTCCTCTCTTCTTTGTTCTTCCCTCTCTAAAATCCTTCTCCCAAAAATCAAGGAGTTGAGAGAGGGAAGAACTTTAACAAAAGAATTTAAGAACTGAAGAAGGAGGAATAAACATCGAAATGTCGGGCTCGAGGCTTTTCTTCGGAGTTTCTACAATTGTATCGATAATTTTCGCCATTTTGTTGCCGATGGCACATGCTCAATCCGCAGCTCCTGCTCCGGCTCCAACAAGCGACGGTGAGTTGATATAATTATCATCAATGGTTAACTACAGAGGTTTCTTGAAAATTTTCAGATGTGTGAATATCTTAAATGTCTCTATACATGCATGCTCACAAAATTATCTAGTTAATCTATGCCTTTTGTCATAAGATATAATAAAAGAGTAGTTAATTAGTTATCTCTTAACCAATGAATATGTAGTTCTACTCTCTAATGCTTTAGATAAAACAATGCCATGTCCATAAGATTCGGATTTCTCTAGTAATTAACTGGAAATGTTATATCAAATAACCATAAAGCTGTAACGTAAAATTGCTGATTTCTTTATTAGATATTACAATTATATCTGTTCGGATGGTTAATTATGGAACAACATATTGCAGGAACAACGATAGACCAAGGCATAGCATATGTCCTTATGTTGGTGGCTTTGGTCCTCACATATCTCATCCATTGATCCTCTTGTTAATTTAATTTTGGTCTCTATTTAGTTTAATTATATTTTTGCATCTTGATTATAACTAAATAGAGACCAGAAAAGTTTATCTGTCTGTGGTAGAGAAATTAAAGAGGTTTTCTAATTTTTGAAGGATACATTTTTGAAGTTCATTTGTATAAAGTCGATGTGCGTTCAACTGTTGGAAATATATTTCATCGAATTACATTTCATTATCACATCTTTCTTATTCATATTCATTACTACCTTACAGAACATTTTTTTTAATACCGACAAGATGCATTATACTGGATTTTAATCCAAATTGCGACACATCAATAACGATAATACAAACCACTATGCTACTGGTCAGATGATATTTTTAAAATTTGACAATTTTAAATAGAAACTTAAAACTATAAAACCATTGTAAAAAGTTATGGAATCGCTTAGTGAAAATCTAACATAGGCCGATGATTAATTGTATAGCTAAAAGAAGACTCAAATTTGCAATATAAGAACTCGAATGTGTTACAACAACATAAGGCAAAAAGTAAAAACCATGGACTATAAGCTAGATAACAAGGATCATACCTACGAGTACAAATCCATTTATTTCAACATAGACCTGAAAATAAGCCTTCTGTAATAAGACAATTGATAAACATGATTAGAAAAAAAACTCGGATATTTGAATAGGAAATTGATTAGCTATTATGAAAACTCTCTCTTTAATCAAGAGGTCATGTAAAAAGTTCCGTCCCTCCCTTAAGTAGATAACTAAGAATAGAACCCACCAAATCCTCCATATGGATGATTTGGATCATAGCTTTCAAACGGGGATTCCAAAGGGACGGTGGACGGAGAGTTTGATGCTGAGTGAGAAGCCGAGCCAGATGCTGGAAAATTGTAGTTGATACTAGTTCCTAGATCACTAGAGAAGCTCGTAGATCCAAAATATTCGATGTTTTGATCTCGCATTTGAAGCATATAGGCATTGTTATTCTCTAGATTTGGGGTAGATGACAATGGATAGTGAAGGTTGTGATGCAAATGTGCTTGGTGATTGTAGTTGTCTACACTTTCCTTTACCATGTCAAGATTTCCGTGTTCTTGGGTCTGGTTCGGTTCGAGGTTTTGTATCGGCATTGTTGTACCGACATTTGCAGCTTGAGAGCAAGAATGTATTCCTCGGTAACTGATCTCAAGGAGCATCTGATTTTCATCAGATCTTTGGACTTGTTTAGTGGCTTCACATCCTTGAGACTTTCTATACGTGCATCTATAGTATCCTCTGTACCCAAAAATAGACATACAGTATTAGTTGAACTTTCTTTTCTCGTATACCATTAAGATTTTTACATACATGTTTTTTTGAAAAAACTATAAAATTTTATAAAGCGAAAATTGTCGTAAATGTGATCAAACAGAGCACTATGCCTTGTATGAAGGGCTAAAATGACAAAAAAAAATTATTTTCCTAAATAGTTATTTATTAGTTTAAATGACGAGACTAACCTTGGAAATTTGGCTCCGAGAATATCCTTCTGGCCGTACTTTCTCCAACTGAATCCATCGTCCAGCGTTCTATCAACACCAGCTCCAGGGGCAATTCTGACTTTTGAACTCCACCTTGGCATTGACTTCTTCGAACTATAGTACATTTTCAAATAACTATGAGTTTATGAGAAATAAAACAAAAATACGTTAGGACAGTTTATAGATATGAATGTACCTCTTGATGACAAGTGGTTCTTGATCGGAATCATCGCTCTTGGGGCTTCCTCCACCCTGAGAAACTTGGTCAAGTTCGCCGGAGTAGTTCATGATGGTGAGAGACTTGTGGTAAGATTGAAGAATCTTTTTGGCTAAATGTTCACGTGTTTCTTGAGATGAAGCTGATCCAAACTGGTGTGCATAGTCTCTTCCTTCTATCATTAGCTCGTTGATCTCGTTCTTCATCTTCTCCCACTCTCCACTACTATGGTTCTTCTCCATTACGTTCAAAGAGTGGAGAATAAGATTAAAGTGGTGTAAATAGTTTAAAGTATTGTTACTATGTTTATTTTTGCATGGCTTCTGGAAACTGAGAAAGAGGAGAATTTAAAGAGGATGTGTGAGAGAGATAGTTTGACTTTTTGACTGAAGAACGAAGAAAGCTGATGTGGTTTGTGAGAAGTGAGACCAGTCTTTGGTCAATGAATTTGGAAAGTCCAACATGCTGACCAGTTCTCTGCTTCTCGATCCTTTTTATTTTTGATTTATTGGATTTTGAATTACATGATCTGGTTTTGTTTTAATATTAGGGTCACAATCATTTAACTTACATTCGTAATATTAATTTGTTAATAACTATTCATTCTTATTAGGATATGATTTTCTATTGTAAATTTTAATTTTGCTATAAAATTCTAATATTGAGTTTAGAAATTCCAAGAGACAAATATGGTCATTATGTTGGAATATTCATTTTGTTTTGGATCAAGTTTAATTATCGATCCATTTATGGAACCAAATTCAATACAAGATAGCATTTCTAGAGTTTCTATAAAAGTGTTTAAGATAACTGTAGACAATAAGGAGTGACAATTGATCACCTAGTGTCAATAATCAATATATAACCCATAATCGACGTTTAGACAATCTAGGCGTTTAAAAAGTTTATGAGACTAAACAATATACATTAGAAAAATATAGTATAACATATGAAATTTCATAATATATATAATAAATAAATTCGTCATATATAAATCTTAAAATAGATTCAAAATCAAACTCTAACAAAAAAAAAATAGAAATGCCAAAGCAAAAGCTAGAAACATAACACTAAATGCAGATGTAAAAGCTAACGACAATGCAAATAATAATAATGCTAAATACAAACGCAAACTCTAATAAACGCAAACTACATAGAAATTCCAGCGGGGCAAAATTATTTGCCATTTCATATTAGAATAAATATACTTTTCGAGAACATATGAAAATAAATTTTAACTTTTTTTTTGTTCTTACTTCAAAAGAAAATTTTAGGTATACACCTTTTTGTATGAAAATATTTTTAGATATGGCTTTGCCTTGGGCTTGAACACTTATGCGGTACGGTTATGCCTATTCTTTTGTACTGCCTCTTGTTGGAACTCATTTTTACATATGTGGTTCCGGTCAATTTTTCGGCGACTTTTTCGGTGATGTCTGTTACCGAAATGACCGGATTATGAAGTCTTTGGATTTCTTGTAATCAGCACTATAAGATAGTGTAGTTACATGTAAAAATTAAAGTTATTATGAATGAATAATTGAGATCTAAAGTGGTTAGCTTGAAAGCTTACAATAACAGATATTGATATTTGTCCAACATAGGAAGTTTGAAGATATCTCCTCTAGTATATAAAGTATTATCCATTTAACATGTTTCATTAGTTATTGGTAAGGGACACTATAGTGTAGGAGATGCAAGTCTTTTATGCAACAACACACGAGCGCCGCCGCCGCCGCCGTGCCGTGCCGAGCCGGGCTTGGGCTTGGGCTCTTGGGGAATAAGGCCCACATAGTTTTTGGTCCAAAAACGAAAGCCCATATCGTTTGCATAATTAAGATATATTCGGAATATTAAAAGCATATCCGAATATTCCTTATTTGAATTAATTCGAATTTAAGTGGTTGTGATAATGGCTCTGCTAATCACGCCAACGTCTTGGACTTGCGCATCACTCTGAATCACGCGATCTCCGCCTTGATTTGCGTATCGCATATCTCACCTCTCCCTCGATTTGCGAATCGCATATCTCACCTCTCTCCTATAAAAGGAACACCTCTTCCTCTCATTCTCTTCACTCGTTTTTCGCTACAAGATAAACGAAACTCTCTTCCTCTCTCTCTTTCTTTTCAAAGTAAGTCAAGAGTATATCGTTTATTTCAAGTTCGCAGATTCCGCTATCGAGTGTTGCGATACCGGTCTTATAGTGATTGTATCCTGCGATCTGCTGCTCATAAAACCGTCACACTGAGGGAGCTAGTTTGGATTACGGAAAAATATCAAATTTTGCCTTCACTCGTTTTCGAAAACCGTCTTTCCTAATCATTTTATAAAGATTTTTGATTTATTGCAAATCAAGATTTCGCGGTCTTACACCTCTACTCTAAATGCAAAACTTTAAACCAAAACGTTTGAGATTTGACATAAACGCTAAAAAACTAACTTAAAAAATATTTTTAAACACAAAACAAACAAAAAAACGTTGATACAAAATACAAACGGTAGTACCCTACCGCACTCTAAATATAAACGCTAACCTGAAAAAAAGATGTCACATAACATGTTAATGATGTCCATTCAGTGACATATTGACATCACAGTAATTATAAAGAAAAAAAAATCAAAGTAATTGGAAGTGTGACTAAGATTTTGTGATAATAATGGCTTGACCATTCTCTAGTGTCAGCCACTGAAAATTCTTTTTATCAAAAATTACGTGCTAAAAGGATACACCTAAATATTAAATTCACATTTAGTAATATAGGTTTTCTTCAGTATTCACCATGACTAAGATAATTCAACTTTGAGGATATTAATTAGAACCATAGATACATATAAACCAATCATGATCTATTTGAATACGGCAGAAAATTTATGATTAGACAAGGGCAACGAAGTCGTTGCCGTGTAATCGACTTCACGAAGGCGAGAATCAACGGTGTAACATTCCTGTTCAACTCTTTTAAGAATCTTTAGCCCCGCTCTTAACCGGTTTTAAGCAATTTAAAGTTCAATTAACCGGACTCAACATTGGTTGAATTTCACACCGGTTCAGTGTTCCTGCAATATTGTTGAGTAAAATATCCTAAAATTAGTAAATTACTATACAAACCCGTCTATTGATTCCATTTTCTTAGGAATCACTACGTTCAATTTTGTGAAGATAATGCATAACATATCTCAAACTTTACATGTATAACTTTTCAGTATGAGTATACTAATGATATAATACAACGATTGCGATTCACTGATCGATTTAACGCAGCTATAAGTAACTCCGCTATTACATACACAACTATACAACGGTTATAAGAGGGTGTGAAGTATCTCGTAAAGTCGGGAAATCATACCAAGTATGCACAAATGGTTGAGTGAGGCGGCTCAGTTCGGTTCGGTTTGGTTTTAGACGATGTATTGACGAAGGTAATCAACTCTGGCCTGATGCTTAAGCTTCATCAAGGCCTTGACTTCATGTTTCCTAACCATTTCTCTAGAGATGTTGAGATTTCCAGCTATCTCTCCTAGAGTCCTGTCGCCTTTTCCATCAAGACCGTACCTCTGTCGAATAACCAGACTCTCTTTCGGCTTCAATGAATCGAGCTGAAAATGAAATGTGATCATTTTTCAGTATTCACATAGACAAACAAGCTAAAACTGATAAAGATGAGCCAATTGACTAACCACATCGTCGAGAGCGAGCCTGAGAAGAGCAGGCTGTCTGCTGTTATTAGCTCCAACACCATCAACATCTGTGATTCCGTTGATGAATTCTTCTTGAGTAACCGAATGTTTTGAATTTAGTGACAAAACCGGTTTTGCAGCCCTCAATACTTCACGGTATCTCTCAGGTGTTATCTTGAGTCTCTCAACTACCTCGTCCTCCGTTGGAGGTCTTCCCATCTCAAACCATAGCTCAGTCTTTGCTTTATATATCTCCACTCTAACCTGAATGGTTTCAACAAAGAGGAAATATGTAAGATCTCTGCAAAAACAAACTATTTTTGAAAAAGAGCCAAAGAGGGTAGGTAACAAACCGATTCAAGTCCAAATGGGACACGAGTGAAGTTTGAAGTTGTCATTGACCGTATGATGGCATGTCTAATCCAAAACAAACCATAAGTCGAAAGACGAAACTTCCTTTTCGGCTCAAAGCGGTCAATTGCTGTGATAAGCCCTCTCATACCCGCTTGACAAAGGTCTTGGAATTTTGGTCCGTTGGTAAACTCATGAAAGTATTTGTTCATAACAAACAAGACAAGCCGGAGATTGTGCTGCAACATAGAAGGAAAAAACACACACAATAAGTTCAAAGAGTTATCACCATAACAAATAGCCTTTATAAGCAAATGTAATGGTACAAATCTTTTGACACACTCACCTTAATAAGTTTGTTTCTTGCAGCTCTACCTATTTCGATTTTCTTTTTTACTTCACCCGCAGTCATATTGATCTCCCCGGCTATTTCAGCTTCCCTAGGCTCTCTTCCCAAGCTCTTTTGCAATACATCTTTCACTTCAAGAAGAGCCTACAATGTTAAAGCCCCAAACAACTTGAGCATGTATTGCAATGAAAATCCGATTCCAGCTTCCTAGTGAATCATCATCTATCTATAGAATACATACTAATTTCAAGAAAAGAGAAGAATACCTTCATAGGTTGCATCAACTTGAACAACCAAGCATGTTCAGTAGAAGAAAGAACAGGAGGTATCTTCATTTTTTTCCAGTCCAAGCTCACTATATCATTAGAAGCTGAATAGTCCCGCACAAGCCTCTCGATCTTCTCCTCTTCTTGCTGCCTCTTTGTTACTTTCTTATCAACAGAAGCAACGACTGGTTTCTCTTGAACGTTTCTCTTCAAAGCAATCCGTTTATCAAGACTCATACGTTTTTCCTTCTTCACATTATTCCTCACAACCACTTTCTTCTCCTCACCACTTTCTTTCCTTTTTCTCCTCCGTGAAACTTTGGCTTTAGAGCCGCCATCTTCAACATCATCCTCGACTAATGTGGTTGTTGCAGGACTAAGCTTGTATATGCTTTCAAGTCTTGCAGCAGCTTCATTGTAATCTACTCCTAACGAACACGAAGGAGCCGAATTATGTTCCAAGGAAAGCGGTTTTTTCGGGGTTTTACAAGGCTTTCTCCTCGTTACTTCTCTCTTCTTCTCATTATGCTTTTCAGCAGGAATCAAAACTTGCTCACGAGGAGGAATGATCAAAGCTGAATTGCTGGAATCATCGGCTTTAAAAGCAACAATGGATGGCTTTTTAAGTGAAGACCGATGTGTCAAAAGATCGTTGCCCAACCCGAGTGGAGATCTTGCAGCTGAACTTGAAATAGACACAACTCCCATCACAATCTTAAGGCTCAAAAATTGAATCTTTCTCAAAGCTAGCTCACTTGTGCTGCAAGCAGAAACATATCTCATATAAGTATAAAAAATGTCTCAGGTTGTTGACAATAACTTGCATCAATTTTACTACAGAACACTGATCTGAATCTAACTTTAGCAGATATAACTAACTTACTCTAATATGAACACTGAGAGGAACCAAAATGAAAGATTGAAACTTTCAATCAAAGATTCAACATTTCAACATGAAACTGAAAAATTTAAGAGCGATCGGGAAAACCCAAAATTCAGATTCCTTTGAATAACAGAGAATTCAAATGCAAAGTCGAAATCTTTCGTGAGCAACAACTGATCATAAATTGAATGAAATTTTACACAGAAAGATCTAATCAAGACGAAGTTAATGTTCGAAATCGCTTTTGGCGTACCTTTGTAAGTATCGCGGAGAGAATTTTTTTGTTCGAGCAAGAGAATCTTCGTTCGATTTTAGATTCTGGTTCACGAATTTTAAATAGAAGTAGAGAAAAATAAAAATTGGAGTGGAATACGAAAATATGTGTCGCAATGAACTACGTAAATTATGGTGTCCACAGATTAATAACAATGTGACGCCGTATTTTCCTGGAATCTGTTTATAAACCCCCAAAAGAATTTATTAATCAATTTAAACCCCTTTTCTAGCTAGACAATACGTTTCCGAACTACCCTCTTCCTTGTTATTGATCTGTACCTAGCATAAGTGCATCCTCATCCCACAACTCTATAAGCGTTTTTTAAACATTAACTAGTATTAAAATTGAAGACACTCTTTTGTCATGTGTGTCTTTAAAACATTCGTATCACAAAAAATAAGAATTTTTAACATTAGATATAATAAAAGTTAAGAAAAAACAGAGTGAATAAGAGAAACTATCTATTTTGAAAGACATATTTTGCTTATTTGAGACATTTTACATGTCAGCATTAATATTAAATTATATTTAAAGATACTTTATAAAATTTACTGATGTGAATGGTTTTAATGTTTCTAAAAAAATACAAATCTAAAATTAAAGACACTTTTCATTTTATTACTATTTTTTTAAAAGAGTTTTATACTTAAACGACACTAACTAATAAATGATCAACATGTAAGGTCTAACTAATTTGATGGGTGTGTTAACTTGTTGGCTACCATCACACCATGTAAAGCATCCGAGCTTGAGAGATTACATTATTAAATTCATTTTTTTTGAGTTTAAGTTATTAACTATAGGTTTTACCACTACTGCTTGAATACTTTTGGGAAACATGTTCATTTTTTATTATTGGGTTGCATGATGTTATTAAAAATCGAATATATGTTCCAACATTTAGTGTGAACTATATATTTACTTGATTTTTTGTCAACTTTTATTGTCTAAATTATTTTATAATTGAAAATTTAAAATTAATCAACACATCTATCGTATTTATTGATTAGATTACATTTTTTGTCAAAATTTACTTTAGTCTTTTTTCAATCATGGTTTAATTCGTTTTTAAAGAAAGTTTACGTAAATGTAAGAGTAAATCTAAATGTATTTAGCTATATGTGCAAATAACTCAAAGATAAGAGTAAAAGATGTAAATAAACTAAACTATAAGTTTGGAATCTCAGGAAGATCCAACGGCCAACAAGGCTTTAAACAAAAACCAACGGTTGCGAGAATGCACAAGCGGAGATGGCGAGAGAGAGACGACGTGGCCAATTTATAGTGGAGGAGAAGATATTTCAAAAGGGTCAAGGCTTGTGGTTGTGGATCAGGAATTATACACGTGGATGGTCTTCTCAGCAACAGTCGGACCCAAAACAAATAAAGTGGTGGCTCGAGAAGCGTTTACGTAGCCTATTATAAACCGATTAACATATTTTTTGAGCTTTTGAAAGTCAAATATTGTAATCCTAAACCAATTGTTTAGATAATTTTTATTTCTATTTGCGTTTTTCCGGCTTTTGGTATATCGCAAGAGTCGGAGTTACATAGTTGAAGAAATGTTAATGGCGTTATTAATTTATTTTAGATCACATCAAATTTTTAAATATATGAAATCTATATTTTTAAGTATTTAAAACATAGTAATTTGCAGATGTCAAAATTTAGTAAACACAAGATCTTAATAAATAGTTTAAATCAGACTTGAATAACCATAAATTATGTTTAGATTTATATTTTATTTAAACATAATTTATGGTCATGATCCATTAACATCTTAAACTTTTTTACTTTTTACTTTTGAGTCCTGTAAGATTGCCTACGATTGGCCCAACAAGAAGCCCAAATTCAAAATAGTATCTGGAGGATAAAACGACAACGTCTGGTACGAAAGTCAGCTATTTTCCACAATCTGCCACGTTCCACTTTCCTAATCGAAGAACGCCATGCACAAAGCCACGTAAAGCTCTCTCTTTCTCTCTGAGTCTCTCCCAGATCTCTCTCTCTCTCTCAGTCTCTCTCTAAACGCATAATCTTACAATAAAATGGTGAAACTCGCGACGGCGCGTGAGATTAGAACGTACGGCCCTCGGCTTGGGAGGAGCAGAGCCGAGTACATCAACGCAGGTCTATACTTGTTTGCAACCGTGGTGCTCATCGGCGGTTTCACAGCGACAGGATTCTCATGGGAACCAAGATCCGGCCTCGTCCTTATTCTCTTAGCTCTCGTTCTTATAACCGCCGTGAATGTTCATGATCTTGTGGCTCATCTAGCTGGAATCGATTACCGGTAAATGATCTCAAGAAGCTTGCTTAATTTAGTAACATTATTATTAGTAATCTTAATAGTTAAATTTACCATAATTTGTAAGCTCAAATGTGTCTACGTGTGATATATATAACTTTATATTCACCAATGTGGGGGATTAAGAAAAACGTTTTAGTAATAAGCTTATTGTTTATGTGATTTAAGGTTAAGGTTAATGGAGTATGATTTGCAACTGGGGCTAGTGGAATTTGCAGTCCCTCTGGTTCAGATAGCGGGTTCGGTAGTGTTTTTCTTGGGAATCTTTTTCGTCTTCCATCAGGTATAACACTTTTTTTTTTTGTTGACATTATAACACTTTTATTGTTGTAACAAAGTTTCCTGGTTCATCAAATTTCACATATATGCTTTACGTATTAGTCTATGAGAGATAAGAGAACTAAATTGGTTATGTCTCGGTGATATCACATTAATTTATAACAATTATAGCAAGTGTTTGAAGATAAAGCTAAGTACTTGTGGCATATTAATATGAATATATGATATTGTCCATAATGTTAGTTGTGGACTTGTGGTCCATGTAAACATAAGTAATAGAGTAAAATGTTGTGAATAACAACTTTTGATGTGTGTCTGACTAATTATATGTAGTCACATTCCGCTGTATTTTTTTTCTGGAGTATTTAGGCTGAGACAAAACGTGGATACAGTGGAAGAGAGCATCATGCATTAAACTTGCTGATAGCGGGTCCGTTACTTTGGTTGATAGGATCGATTCACAACTCATGCCAAATCTACGAGAGAGCGGATAGTCATGTTCAAATTCTACAGCAGTGTGTTTACATTCCTTTCTTGGTTGGATCCCTTCTATTCTTGGTTTCCGCAGTTCTCAATAGCCTCGACATATCCGGGTCATCTCGTAGTGGATTGAAGCTTCTTGTAAGTACTTGGAAACCAAATTTATCGCATAAAAAGTGGTTTTCAAAATCCGCTTCTTACGGTAAATAATGAATTTTCAGGGGGAAAGATGGATTTGGCTTGGGATTTCCGGGGCTATATGTTTGTTTGTGGGAGGATTGCTGAACGTTGTTAAGGTTTTTAACTTCGTCCAGATCTCTGGGCTCCGCCTCGAGAAACTACGGGGTGGAGCTCAAGACCGACTTCTTGAAGGGAGAGAAGGATATCTCCCTCTTGTTGCTGAAGAAGAAAGAATAAGGAAAATGGAAGCTGATCACGAAGCTTCTAGTAGAGCCAAACCCCGGGCACACACAACCTCCAAAGCCGGAGAGGGAGCTACAGAGACCGTGGTGGTATCATCTCCGACACCATACAAGGATGTTCTCGTTGGACAGATCTGAGGAAGATTAGTCATGTTTAAATGTTCTTTTGTACTCCATATTTGTTTTTAGCTGCGGAGACCACATATTTTGCCGTTCAACATATGTTATGTGATTCGTTTCCTTTTTGGTCAGTCTTTATGAATATTGAAATAGGTTACAATACATCAAGACTTTAGAAGAAGATTTGTACACTAGAAGAATATTGATCTTCTTTATGAATAATGAAATAGGGTCTTTATACCTATTTCTATTTGACGATAGAGATTGAACTTGAGATGATCATAGAAGATAAGAGTAAAATGGATGCATGGTATAGAAGGCTAGAAATTGAGATGCAGATCAGCCATGCACGTACCATGCATTGAACCGGATTAGAGAAACTTGGTTAAATTCCCTGTTTCACATTGGTTTAGCAGAGATGGTCCTGCCTAGGGCAAATAAGATTAACAATTTGGTTGTAGTCAGAAACTGAGAAATGTAAAATTGTGCGACACTAAAATCAGCAGAGAAACTGGACTAAACATTAGAAAATTTCATAAGCAGAAAATCAAGAATCAATAAATAGAATATAACAAATTAGCATGTAACATATCCATGTTTGTTTTCAACACAATTCAGTAGAGCTTAACCATAGGCTCAACTTCATATACACACAATTATTTATTTGGTTGTAGAAAGTTAACTGTTTGAGTTGTTATTTTTCATCTCCGAATAAAACAGTCTTCGTGTTATGGATTGATCAAACAGTGGTTGTGGCGATATAGTTCCTTCGATAAGCAGCTGCGTTTGTTGGAATCAACATTTCCTTGAATCCTTCATCCACTAAATGTGCACCCAACATTTGCAAAGCCCACTGTTGATTCACATAGTAAAAGTCATCATAAGAAACATGTTTTTATAATTTAACAACAAAAAAAGAGTTTATAACCGTTAAGAAGGTAGAAATTGTGTTAGATAGCCAAGAAAATAGAAAGGCTTACGGCAAGAATTCTGAGGCTATGCCAAAAGCGACGAGGCGAAGGAAACGGAGAGAGCAAGTGGCCCATGGACGTAAGGGTGATGGCTACAAGATGAAGGACTAGAGTAAGAGGGTGAGGGTTCATGCCTCCGAGAATAGTCATCAATCCCCTTGTTTTAAAATCTCCACGAGCTAGGTAATTGAAGCAGCCTTGTCGCATTCCCTCTCTTGCTTCGTCTGTTGTAGCAACAAGCACTTGTGAAAAGATACTCGCGAGCGTGTTCACGGTCGCTGACATTGGCTTTTGCCATCCAAAATCAATACAAATAGAAAGTAAGAGTCATACCACTAGTCCAACACAACTTGATAATAGTATATATGACATTCTAGCATACATAAATATCCGAGTCACTCCATTTAATTAAACCAAAACCCCTAGTAAAAAACTAAGTAATCCATAACTCACCTTGCGGATGATGTAAAAGGACTTGACAAGATCAGAGACTTTCTTAGTATTGCTGAGGTTAGGCAATGGTTTGAGAAGATTGCGTAGAATGCAAATGTCCGAGAGTGCAACCATCATTCCTGACGCGATTATAGGATGACGCATATTGAATGCATCTCCCAACACAATCACTCCTCTTTTATCACACAATCTCGATGACATACTTTTCGTCGCTGTTGATTTTATCTCTGGTAATCCTTCCTCTATGCCTTTCAAAAATATCTCCCGAAGATTTCCAGTTTCAGGTATCTACAAAACCAAAGGGATCAATGATATAAACAAAGTCATTTGAGCATAGTAATACCACTTGAAATCAAAATAATACCATTTCAACACCATGAAAATGTTTAAACACACCTTAAAACTTTTACTTAGACTATCAATAGTTTGCTACGTACCTGAGGAGCCATTGATTTCTTGAGGAAGGTAGACATTTCACCATTCGATATAGAAGGAATACTATCAGCGGGAACTTCGGCAACACAACGAACTTCATCACTGGTTATTTGATATATAACACAAACCAAAGGTTTAGAAAATATCAAATGTAGACTATGGGGATCTTCAAGTCGGCTATTCTTCGTGACGTAACCCACCATGTACGAGAGGACTTCCTCCTGTGTAAATAAATATATGATTATAATCCTTAAACTCAGTAGTTAAGTCGAGACCAATCTTTTTTTTATAGTTTATAGCGAAGAATAAAAGTCGACAATGTTTAAAAGATAACTATGTACTCACAGTATTATCCACGAGTGACCGACGAAGGTTCGAATAACAACCATCGCATACGACAGTAAGAGGTGCAAAGGCCGTTATTTCTTCGCCTGCGCTATTTTTGTATGTCACTCCTTTGACCACTCCTTCTTCTTCAATTAAAGACTTCACTGTTCCTTCTTCTAATTGAACACTGCCAAGGTTCATTGCATTTATATTAAGAAGATGAAATAGAAATCTAGTATATAAGAGTCGTAAGATTATTTTACTCATAAGTTATAAAAAGTATTACGAAAGAAAAGAAGTAAAATATGTACGTACTTGCTAAGAGAAGCTGCTTTTTGGCGTAAACGTTGTACCAGCCGACCATTACGTAAGAGTCTACCTACTGGCTCATGAGGAAAACTCTTGTCATCTGGAAAAGGCAATGTCGCGTGTTTTCCATCCTTGTATATTGCCAAGGACTTCGCTTCTTGTGCGTCTATGTCCTCCAAACAATCTTGTACATATAAAAACCCAAAATCGCAAAACGTATGTTTATATGCATATATGTGCTTGTGGCAAAAAGATCAAGCAATGTGTAGCAATAAATTTAAAGATGAAGTGAAGAGAGAGACCTTCGAGGCCAAGCTGGGCTAACATGAAGCGACCTCCCGCTTGCATCAGCTCTCCCATGAATCTTTGTGGCTCTTTTAAGTCCCTCTCTATCACATGTACTCGTCGTCCATCCTGCATCCGCATTCAAGTTAATTTCACATATTGAGTAACTAATAGGGAATATATAGAAAACAACATTTCTGTAAATAATCGTCAAAACTAATACTTATAATGCAAATTATCAGATTTTGTTTTTGCTTGCATCCATATTTTTCTCTTCCTTTTTTTTGATGAAGAAAAAAATAAAGTGTTGACAACCCATCTTGAAATCTATTTTTCATATATTTTTTTAAAAATTTTTTTTTCCATTTTAT
>Ga0041059_1001439_pt1 | contig 18824 bp, 19 predicted proteins | sample AraColnosormetaG_FD_56232 | JGI IMG/M metagenome (GOLD analysis project Ga0041059, IMG submission 56232) | Arabidopsis roots microbial communities from North Carolina, USA - Col MF nosort | ecosystem: Host-associated > Plants > Roots > Unclassified | place: USA: North Carolina | collected...
AAAAAAAAAAAAGATATAAAATTGATATAATTAATTTATCAAACACGTTTTGTGAAAAAAATATATTAACTTGTAGAGAGTTTTTAATTATGTTAAAGAAAAGTTTAAAAAAAAAACCTAAGCAAAAAAAAAGAAGGCTTTAATTAATAAATCCAATTATGTTTGGTATTAATATGTTCCAACTTGTACAGCTCCTTTCAATCAAAATTTGTTTTTCACCTATGAAAAAAATAATCCAGGTCACAGAGGGCAGAGGAATAGAGTACAACAATTCTTATAGTCTCAAGACGAATCTTGGTATACTTATTGTATGAAATCATTTTCTTTTAGATTTTCTTAGTTAAAAACTGAAACTCATTTCGTTGATAGGACTGACAAGGGTATTGAGAGAAGAGCGACCATCGAGTAAGATAGTGACAATAACAAGCTTCTCCGTGATTAAGGGCAGATCTGAAGCCTTTGAATCCTCTACTTTTGAGGCTGCTGGTTACAAATGGTAAATTAAACATCATAGTCTCTTTCACTTAACTCGAAAACTTTTTCATAAGCTTGAGTTTATTTTGATTGGAAACAAAAAATCAGGAGATTTATGTTGTTCGTGAATGGTAATCAAAACGACCCCGATGGTGGACATGAAAATATGGCACTTTACGTGGGGATCAAAGAGACCGAATCTTTTCCAAGAGGCTGGGAAGTCAATGTTGATCTCAAACTCTTTGTCCACAATGAGAAGCTACACAAGTACTTGACTGTTTCAGGTAGTTTACAATGTTTATATAATTTTTATAACTAGGACCATTCTATTTTTATACATCCACCGAAACATCTACTTGTTGGAGATTTGAAATATAAACATATTTGATAGTGATTTGGATAATTGTGGATTGCAGATGGAACAGTGAAGCGGTACGAAGCTGCGAAAACATATTGGGGATTCGGAAACTTGATCCCTCGTACAACATTGCTTGACCCAAACGAAGGTTACATCTTGCATGATACCTTATCTTTTGGTGCTGAGATATCCATCGTTAATCCAGCCGAAAAACAAGAGAAAATCACATTCATATCAAACCCTCCGGACAATGTCTTCACTTGGAAGATACTTCGTTTCTCCACCTTGGAAAATAAGTTCTATTACTCTGACGAATTTCTCGTTGGAGACCGATACTGGTTAGTAGTTTCTAATCAAATTATATCAAAACAATTGCTCAAAAATGTCGTAAAAGAGGAAAACATATTTTTGGTAATAACAGTTTTGAGTGAATATGTAATCAGGAGATTAGGATTTAACCCGAAAGGGTATCAAGGAGAAAGACCACGTGCACTTTCAATCTTTCTATATGCTCAAGGCTATAAGGCAAACGCAGTTATTACAAACACTTGGGGATCGGTTAATCTGCAGTTAAAGAATCAACGAAGCTCCAACCACATTCAACTATATAGTAAGAAAACTATCAAAGAATAAAAGTAAAATGTTAATATCCAGAAGACATATTAAGTGAAAAAAATATAATTTGGTTTGTTCCTTTTTCTCTCTCTTTTTCAGGTGAAGCTTGGTGTGCGATTCGAAGCGGTTATGGTATTGAAGGGAACAGTATCATATTGTTAGAAGATTTACAAAATTCATCAAAAGGATATTTGGTGAATGATGCAATTATCTTTGAAGCTGAACTTGTTAAGGTCTCTGTGACCAATATTGTTTCCGCTTAGAGATCTCTAATTCTTTGTCAGCGATTAAACAACCTTATGAATAAAGAGACAAAGCTTGTAATTTTTTCAACCAGATCTATTAAACCGTTTAAACCTCAACCATATGGATCGTTGGCAGGGTGGTCCAACAAAAATGATGGCACAAATCAAAATTTTATCCGTATTATCTCATAACTCTGGTTAAAGATGACCAAAAGAATATAACGGAATGGTTTAACAATACTCTCATTAAGTACTAATTGGTTTTAGTGCACATTTTTATTGTTGAACCATCTCTACATTTTTTAATCATTGGAAAAAGAACTATATGGAAAATATAAGTATACATAACAAAAACTTATATGCAGTAATTCCAATATACATATATGTAATCCTAGTTAAGAAGCAAAATTTGTAAAGGCCAAAGAGACTAGGAGAGTCACCACGGCCACGATTTGAGCCGTCACCATACTCGGGAGAGAAGCAGCAAGGCTAGGAGAAGGGCCAGGGACTCCGGCTGCAGGAATAGTAGTCGAGGGAGGAGAAGAGGAGGAGGAAGTTGGTGGATCAGAGAGTGGCGTGGAGGAGGCAGGGAGAAGGACGTGAAGGTCGAGCTTCTGACCGGCGAGGCAATGGCCAGGAACGCCGCAAAAGAAGAAATGGTGGCCGTGGTTGGTGAGTGTGATTGAGTCGTTGCCGGTGGTGAAAGTAGAGATTGGCTTTGAGGTGTTGCAACTTCTATACATTGGGTGCGTCACTCTCATTACGTTGTGGAATTGTGGGTTGTATTCGAACACTATCAAAATCAAATTAGTTTACGTTTTACTCATGTTTTCATAAAGGTAACAACAATTTTAAACATGTGCATACCATGAGAAAAAAATAGAGAGCATATATAAACCAAAGAAAAATCATAACATATTTTGGCCCAAAAACTCAATCATAGTTTTTATTTCAAAATTTATCAATCATGATTCATAAGTTAAGAACCTCTCTAAACTAATTAATATAATCACTTTAGCAGATGTGACACTTGATTTCGTATTAATCCTATAAATTTAATTTGTGACTTAAAAGTCTCAATGATTAGGGCGTGAGTGGTACTCTTTACTTTACACCTAAAGCTTACGCACTTAAGAATTATGAATGCTAGAGGGGGTCCACTTTCCGACAAAATTAAGTATTACAGTCAAGATCTTCTCATTTTAATTTAGCTTGTATTGTACAATGATGTAAGAAAATTCAGGAACTCACAGACAGTATCACCAATGTGGAAAGTTTTGGTAGAAGCCCATAGCTTGTAGTCTACGTTGGCTATGGTTGTCCATCCTGCTGAGTCGCCGACTTTGTACACGGCCGCTTCACTCAGTCGTAGCATCACCACGATACACGCTAAAGCCGCCACTATAATGGCTGCCATCGGTCAACAAACTTTCTCTGACACACGCTTCTTCTTCTTCTTTGGTAAAGAGCCCCACAAGGTTTTCTCCTTTAGTTTCTCTCTTTCTTATTATGTGTGTGTATATATACAAGGAGGTATGTGAATGTGAGTGGTGGTGCGTATGTATTAGGAGGTCACTTGATCTTTATTGGTTAGTTGGCTAATTTGGAGAAAGGAGTGTCTAAAAAGCAAAATACTGACAAAGATTGTTTACTTTACTTGTTTACCTTTTATTAGTGTTGGATTTAATGTCTAAGACTGACTTGGAAAATTGGAAGAATGTATAAAAAAATAAAAATGTCGATATAATTGAGAAAGAATAATGGAGGAAAGAAATTAAATGATGATTTTTTTCCTTAAAACTTTATAAAATGTTAAATAAATCTTGACATGATATTTTTTAAAAGACATGAATGACTTAGAAATCTCACATGAAGTTTAGTTTGGGATATAATAATCCAATTTATAAAAAAATACTATGGTTAATTCATTTTGAAAACTCATAAATTAGTCGGTTTTTAAACAAAAGGAGAAAAAAGTGATTCTTGTTATATGTTGTCAAGTGTTCACATGGTTTAAAGTTTGGAAGGCTTGTAAGGAAAGAATGGTGCGAGTTAGTTGGTCTGCTAATTTTGAATCATCTTTTAATTTTAGTACTTCGCAGTTACTCTTCCTCCTACATCTTGGTACCATGATTTCTTTAATCTAAGTAATATATTTGTGATAAATACCTTTTTTTGGGTAAACTTTTATAACAACATTTTATGCAATTTGATCACTGCTGGTTTTAGTAGAGAGTAGACTGTATAACTTCAAAACTAGTCTATATTTTTAAGCAATTTGAGACCAACAAAAATAATTATACAGTCCATTATAGGCCCATAACAAACCTATATTTGGCCCATTAACATAGGCTACCATCATTTTTAAGAGAAAATCGACAATGCAAATTTAGAGTTTGACATATACATGTCACACTTGTAGAAAATTGGAACTCAGGGATGACATTAAGAACCACAACAAAGCAAAAAAAAAAACTTCACTTATTCACAAACGCAGTTCAAACTTAAAGTAACGAAATTTAGTACACTGTATAGAATTGAAAACTGTATTTCCCTTCTCTACTTTGGTGTGTTTACCACCTCTTGTTCACTCTCTTCTGCTTCTACTTTGGTTAGGGACTCTTAAACCACTTTAAAGCCGTGTTGAAGGATCAAAGCCATTAGATTTACCATTACTCTTCTCACCATTCACGAACTCGTGATCATTATGATCATCCATGAACCTAGCCCAGAACCAATGCTTCTTCCAAACTCTCTCAGTCATCTCCTCGATAGGAATATTCTTAGTCTCCGGAAGTAGGAACATCACAAAGACAGACATAATCAAAACCCATGCAGAAAAGAAGATGAATATCCCAAACTTGAAATGGCAAAGCATAGAGAGGAAAGCTTGAGCGATAATGAACGTGAAGAGCAAGTTAACGCAGACCGTTACACTTTGTCCCGCGGAACGTGTCTCTAGAGGGAATGTCTCACTAGGGATTAACCACCCGAGCGGTCCCCAAGACCAGGCGAAAGCAGCGACGTATGTGCAGATCATTACCACGACTAGAATTGCGAAACCTTTGGAGAGATTTGTAGAAGTGTCTGTTACTTTGACGCCAAGGATAATGGCGATTACGACTTGAGAGAAGAACATTTGGACACCAGCTTCTAGGAGAAGAACTCGGCGACCGACTTTGTCAACGGAGTAGATTGAGACTAAAGTTGAGAGGACGTTGACTGCTCCGGTCACCACTGCTGAGTAAAGTGAAGCGTCACTACCAAACCCTAATGTGCTGAACAGAACAGGCGCGTAGAACATAATCGCGTTGATTCCAGTACATTGCTGGAAAATCTGCAAATTGCACACCAAAAAAAAAAAGATTAGCTTTAAACTTTGAAACTGAACTCTATGGAATCAAAATTTATGGAAACTTGACAAACAATTTAGGGTTATTGCTCCTAAAATGAACACAATGGAATCAAAATTATGGAAACTTGACAAACAATTTAGGGTTATTGCTCCTAAAATGAACACAATGGAATTAAAATTATGGAAACTTGACAAACAATTAGGGTTATTGCTCCTAAAATGACCACAATGGAATCAAATTTTAGGGTTTCTAGATCCTAAACGAAAAACAAAATCACTTCAGTCAAACTCTCCAAATCGGAGATAAACTTTTCCGATTACCAATTACGAGAGAACAGAGAAGTGGTAGTACTAACCTGTAAAGCGACGGCGATGACGAGCTGAGGACGGTTTCTACGTTGAAGAAGGTTTCTAAAAGGGTGTTTAACTTCTTTAGCAAGTCGACTAGCTTCAAGGAGATCAGCGAACTCTGGTTCAACATTATCGGTCCCTCGAATACGACGAAGAACAGCTTTACCTTCATCGAGACGACCTCTTTCGACTAAACTGTTTGGTGTCTCTGTCACCAATAAAGCTCCGACCGTTAGAAGAAGCGCGGGAATTCCCGCCAAACCTAACGATAACCTCCATCCCCAACCTCCTTTAATCCTGCGAACATTTCAAAATTTATTTAGTGGGCCAGTTTTTAACTCCGTTATGGGCCTACACGTAAGCCCATTAATTACAGGTGACAGATCATCATAACGCATTAAAAGTCAATGCCGGAGAAAATTTTGTTTGCGACTATATAAGACGTAGGCATGTGGATAGAATTTGCCGAAAGCACGGAAGAAAATTATGTTTGCGACTTATATGATAAAGTTTTTTCTTTGTTGTTTTGTTCAAATCTATTCATAAAGTTAAATGCTTTTTTTTTTGGTAATTGGATATGAATGATTTTTGAAAAAGGTGAAAATAAATTTAAATAAACACGGAAGACAGCCAAAAAGTTTGACAAAAACGATCAGAAAATTATGAATACTTTTTAGGTAGTACATGTAACTAAATCTTTTTTTTTCTTACAATAAATTTAAGGTTGTGTGAAGTGAAAGAGACAATTCATGTGGATATTTTTTCAAGTGTCATGTTAAAGCAAATTTTCTAAAATTATGACCACCATATATTAATTTGGATTTTATTTTGTCAAAAAAATCTCAAACCCTAAGTTTATTTTCCACACATTTTTTCAGATTATCAAATAAAATATAGAAGAAAAGTATTAGGGAAGAGATATTTACTTGGCGGTCCCATAGTTGACAAGATTGGCGAAGAGGATACCAATAGTGACGTTAAGCTGAAAGAGAATATTAAGACCACCACGGATCCTAGTAGGTGCAATCTCCGACAAGAACAACGGAACGGCTTGATTAGCGAACCCAACTCCACAACCAAGCAATATCCTGCCTGCAATAAGCATGGCTAGGTCTTGAGCCCCCGCGTTGAGAGCCACACCTATGATGAAGAAAACGCCGGCTATGAGCATAGTTAGCCTCCTTCCGAGCGTTCTTGTCGTGTATGAAGCAAAGAACGTTGCGGTTAGACCGGCTAAGTATAAAGATGATGTGAAAAGTTGTAGTCCTTGGTTGTCGTATTTGCAGTAGTTGCTGTCTTTGTCGGCGCCAGCTACTACTTTCCGATAAACCACGGGAAAAAACTTTTCGAGAAAGTCCGGCATCGATGTCACTCCGCCTGCGTATAGCCATTTCAATGATGGAAAATTATTTTTGTTGTTACTATTTTTACCGTTAAACCCTATAGGATATTATACTCATAAATTTATTAATTTATTCATGTTGATGTAGCCCATGTTCAAATTCAACATCGAGCATGTGTGTTGTAAGAAAATAACAAAAAGAAGAACTAAAACCTATATGACACTACTTTTGTCAATATACTAACTAAAACAAGGACGGTCTAGATCTTTAGCTGCCAAACTTTTGTAAGCTAAGATTTTTTTTGATTATTTTCTTACTTTAACCAATATTAATTAACATCGAGCTAGTTACTGAAATTTCATTTTGATTACCAAAGAAGTTAGGTATTAGGTGAAATAGTTCTACCAAAGAAGTTATTGGCGGTAGTTGAAAACATGAGCAAGTCCTATTTAAAATCGTTTTTTGAGAAAACTTGCACTAACAAAAACTTATGTATCTTTAAAATAAAAACTTCTTCTACGTTTTGTATAATATAAGATAAAAGGATTGTATTATACATATAGAAAAATAACTAAGGGATGTTAATATTCTTACCGGAGACACCGACGTCGTAACCAAACATGAGGCCGCCGGTAGCAGCCATGATGCAAGATATGATGACTATTGGAGTTATCTTTGCCTCAAACTCTACTCCGTTCGCCGAAGTCGCAAATCCTCCTCCGGTCATCCTGAATATCTCTTAGAAGCTAAAGTTTAAAAGTTATTTTCTCTCAAGGAGTTAAACAGAAACACTTAAGTTAAAGAGACCATTGGGGGTGTTTACTTCATTATATAGAGAAGTTGAGGTAGTGAAGCAAAAATAGATGTTATCTGCAGCCAATGAGATTCTTGCACGTCTCTTTTTATGTTCACATGCTACTGAGTCATCAAGTCATTGGTCAACAAACGTTTTCTTCTAAACTCTTTCTGCTTTATGTGGCGTCTCCTTAAGTCCTTATAGTTGAATATACAATTTGCCCATCATCATATAAGTCTTCTCTTTCTTGTTATAGTATTATCCTCGAATATTATATTTATTTTTATGTTAAATTATAAGATTCTCCTTTCTTATTAGAGAGATTGTTACATTTTCTCATATCGCTGTCAATGACTCAATGTGTTGTGAAAATCTTGCAACCGAAGCAAAATATCTCGAAATGTATTATACCTTTTAGAATATGAACGATTTGGGCCGTGTGTTCATACAAAATAGCCAACGTCATGTTACTTGTGAATTTTATCTTACTAATTCTGTCCTTTGTATTGTCTAAATTTATTGATGTTATGTATAAGTGTTACGTTATATGCCATATCTAGTCCCATATACTTTTAACACCGTAAGCAATATTCAACATTTTATTTCAGAATCATATTGAGATGAAACAATTATTGTGAGTACTAGACCGACACCAATCGAACCCACCAACCTCCCTAATTAAGAATATGGATCCAAATCTTTAAAATCGTTATAATATATAACCATATTTGCTCACCACTCGATTCAATTATTGTTTACTCTCGTTCTAATACGATTATGGAACAAAATATCTACAACTAGTCGAAGCCAATTTTTTAAATTTATATGTGTTGTTTTGTCATATGGTTTTCTCAGTTGGTGTCACGTTATTTGTGTATATCTACCAAATAGTCACTTTTGTATAGTTCATGGGTCCATATCTTTAAAAGACAATAACCATATATGTTTTTGGTTCTGATAAGACTAATAACCAAATATGCTCACTGCTACTCAGTTATTGTTTACGCGTTGAAAAGTTGCAATGCAACAACAACAACAAGTAAATATCTACCTTTAATATAATTGACTTTCCAATATATTTAGGTTTTTGATTTTTGATGTATGATTTTTCATTCTTTTGTGGTTTTGGTAATTGAAGTTTTTCCTATACACTGATATATCAATATTAAAGTAGGACAACACATGCAAATTAAAAATTGAATATTAATTGTTGAAATATTGTACCACGGATATAATGTGTTTAGACTTGTAAGTAAACTATATCCACTTGACATACATGTAAAATTAATTACGTAACAAAATATTCCTGCTTGGACCAAAAAAGTGTGTATTTTACTTTTCAAACATCATTATCCTGTTAAGAGTTGGAGTCGACTAATACGATTCAGATTCCACAAATATCAATGAGAGAAACGTAATAAAACGTGACGATAATTAATAGGAAAAGAGAAAAAAAATACGTCAAGTCGTTAACAAGAAAAAGGCTTGTTTTATTATTATTCTGTTTTCAACGAGAGCAATAACAATAATAAAATATATAAACAATAAATATCTATAAAGTTATTGTTATTATCCTGTTAACAAAAACTAAAATAAAAATATAGCTCTGTAAGTACGTTGCTCCAAGAAACGAAACTACATCCCATTATTTCAGCATTCCAGTATTATTTTCGTAGATTTTATATATATATATATATATATGTTGGTAAAATACTAAAGATTTTTGCTTCTAATTGTGGTGAAAATTTTAAATAGTACGGCGATTTTCATAATTTTTTACTTTCTTTTTATTGTACTCATTCGGCTGATTTGATCAGTTTCGGTAGAAATAAACCGAAGTATTATAAAGTAAACTTTTCCCGATTCAGGTATCGCCTACAGTTTTTACTATCACAGGTTTGGGTTACAACGATTTCCATAATTTTCTGAACTGAGCAAGCCATAAGTGAATATTAGCTGATAAATATAAAATGGGGAAAAAACCCTAAAAACACCCCATATATTTTTAATTTGCCCGTTTAATACCTCGGTTATTTAATTTGCCCGAACAATACCTAGGTTTATTTCTTTTCGCTTTAAAATCTTTCGTTTAGTTTTTGTTTGGAAAAACCAGCTTCTCGGGTTAACGACTGTTAACTTCGTTAACGGAGTGTCTAACCGAGGTTAATACTTAACCCCACGTGTTTATTTCGATCTAATCAAAGACACTGTTACCCTTTTGGCATTCTCCCCCAAATCGATTTCGATTCCAAACCCTAAAATTCTCTCTTTGATTTCGAAACCCTAAAATTCTCTCTTTGATTTCGAAACCCCAAATCGATTTCGATGTGTGTCGTCGTTTAACTGGTTGCGTTGTGGTCGGTAATTGATTTCAACGAGTCTGCTAAGTCACGATGAGGTATGTAATCGAATCGATTCTTAGGGTTAGAATTGGGGGAAATCGATTTCTTTGTTCGTCGGGATCGATTTCTGGGTTGTCGGGATTGAGAATGGGAAGATTTCTGGATCGATTACTGGATTTGTCGGGTTAGATTTCTGAGTTTAGAGTAACAGTTTCTATGTTTGTCGGGTTCGATTTCTAGGTTAAGGGTTTTGTCGGGTTTGATTTCTGGGTTTTTAGAGTTCTAGGTTTGTGTCATTTGAACTTAATCCCCTTATTCTTTGTTGTTTTTGCAGTGGTTTCGATTGTTTGAAGCTGCATATAAAGTATGGAGGAGATGTCTCAATTCGCGATGAGTCGTTTGCCTACATTGGAGGATTTGAGAAGAGGGATATGCTCATTGATCCAGATCTGATGACGTGGTCTATCTTCGCCGATTTCCCAGCAGAGAATGGAGTATCTGCTCCCGTGAAAAAAGTTTGGTACAAGCTTGCACACGAAAGCTTTGAATCAGTAAGAGCTATAGGCGAGGATAGAGATAGTGGGATTAGGCAGCTGTGCAGTGAAGCGTTGATTGGTGGAGAAGTAGACGTTTATATTGAGCAAGGTGTGTCTGAACCAACACCGTTTCCTATGTCTCAGCATGGTGAAGAGGCTGTTGTTGAAGAGATGGAAGAGTCTGATGCAGAGGTTGAAGGAGATAAAACTGGGGAAGAAGACAGAGGTAAAGATGATGATGTTGATCCTGTAGCAGAATGTGAGGGAGATGATCCTCGGTTTAGGGCCTTTTATGAAGAGATAAATGAAGAGGATAATAACCACCAAGATGCAGGGGAAGCAGCTGGTCAGGGAATTCCTGAAGCTGATGAAGGACATGTAACGGGTCAAGAGGCTGGAGTTGATGAAGGACATGTAACGGGTCAAGAGGCTGGTCAAGAGGCTGGTCAAGAGGCTGGTCAAGAGGGTATTGATGAAGAAGAGTTTGAGGATCAATGCATGGATACAGAGCGACCTGATGCTGCGTTGGATACAGATGAGGAGTGGGATGCTTTAGACCGTGAAGAAAGAGAAATTGCAAGAGCTAAATTCACCAAAGATAAGCCACCTTATCTATGGCTTAAGCAGCAGTTTAATAATGGTGAAGAGTTTAAGGATCAGCTTTTGAGGTATGTCTTGAAGACTAACTATGATGTGAAGTTATGCAAATGGGGTCAGAAACAGCTGATGGCTATATGCAGCCATGAAAACTGTCAATGGAAGATTTATTGTTTTGTGGATAAGAGGGTAGGGAAATGGACAGTGAAAACTTATGTGGATGCACATAAGCATGCGATCAGTGGAAAAGCGAGGATGCTGAAACAAGGTGTGATTGCCAGATTATTCAGAGATGAAGCAAGAAGGAGGCCAACCTTGACTTAGGTTGACATTAAGGATGAGATAATGATGAGGTATACGATTTCAGTGTCTAAGTGGATATGCAGGAAAGCAAGAAGGATGGCGTTTGACATGGTTATTGAAACACAGAGACAGCAATTTGCGAAGTTGTGGGATTATGAAGGTGAGCTTCAGAGGTCTAACAAGCACACACACACAGAGATTGTGACAATTCCTAGAGCTGATGGTAAGCAACAATTTGACAAGTTCTATATCTGTTTTGAGAAGCTTAGAACTACATGGAAGAGTTGTTGTCGGCCGATTATAGGATTAGATGGTGCTTTTCTGAAATGGGAATTGAAGGGTGAGATTCTTGCAGCAGTTGGTAGGGATGCAGACAATAGGATTTATCCTATTGCTTGGGCAATAGTAAGAGTAGAAGATAATGAAGCTTGGGCTTGGTTTGTTGAAAAACTGAAGGAGGATTTGGATTTGGGCGTTAGAGCTGGTTTCACTGTGATATCTGATAAGCAAAAAGGGTTAATCAATGCAGTGGCTGATTTACTACCTCAAGCAGAGCATAGGCATTGTGCTAGACACGTTTATGCTAATTGGAAGAAGGTGTATGGAGATTACTGCCATGAAAGCTACTTTTGGGCTATTGCTTACAGTGCAACAGAAGGGGACTACTCATACAACATGGATGCGCTGAGATCATATGATCCAGATGCATGTGATGATTTGCTGAAGACGGATCCAACCACGTGGTGCAGAGCCTTCTTCAGTACACACTCTAGCTGTGAGGATGTAAGCAATAATCTCTCTGAGAGTTTCAACAGAACGATTAGGGAAGCAAGGAAGCTCCCAGTGGTAAATATGCTTGAGGAAGTCAGGAGAATCTCTATGAAGCGTATTTCTAAGTTGTGTGACAAGACAGCCAAGTGTGAAACAAGGTTTCCACCCAAAATAATGCAGATTCTTGAAGGCAACCGCAAGTCATCTAAGTATTGTCAAGTTCTCAAAAGTGGAGAGAACAAATTTGAGATATTAGAGGGTAGTGGCTACTACTCAGTCGATCTCTTGACTAGAACATGTGGTTGTAGGCAGTGGGAGCTGACAGGCATTCCTTGTCCTCATGCAATATATGTTATCACAGAGCACAACCGCGACCCGGAAGAGTAAGACTTTAATCTCTTTCTCTTCTCTTTTACCAATCTATGTTATTATGTGATTGTGTTTTCTGAATTGGAGTTTGCTTGCCATTTAGCTATGTGGATAGGCTCTTAGAAACACAGGTCTGGAAAGCTACATACAAGGACAACATAGAACCTATGAATGGAGAAAGATTATGGAAGAGAAGAGGCAAGGGACGAATTGAAGTCCCTGATAAGAGAGGGAAGCGAGGGAGACCTAAGAAGTTTGCAAGGATTAAGGAGCCTGGAGAATCATCAACTAATCCAACAAAGCTTACAAGAGAAGGTAAAACTGTGACATGTAGCAATTGTAAGCAAATTGGTCACAATAAGGGATCCTGCAAAAATCCAACTGTGCAATTAGCTCCTCCACGCAAAAGGGGTAGACCAAGAAAGTGTGTTGTAAGTATTCTTAACCATTACCTATCTTACTATCATTTGCAATATTATAGCATTAATAATTCTGGGTTTTGTATAGGATAATGATGATCCATGGAGCATCCACAATGCACCAAGAAGATGGAGGGCAGCTCAAAGCCAGTCCACACCACCTGTTGCTCAAAGCCAATCCACTCCACCTGTTGCTCAGAGTCAACCCACACAGAATCCGCAGCATTCAAGTGCTCCAGCTGCTAATCCAAGTGGTAGAGGCCGAGCTCGTGGACATCCTCCTGGAGTTAAAAATGGTCAAGGCAAGGGTAAAGGCAAGGGACGTGGTAAAGTCACTGATGAATCTCCGAGACCTCCTGTGTTTTTTATGTCCCCTTGGACTGATAAGGTCTTCGATGTTTGGAGACCTGAGAGGAAATAGGATAGATTTAAGTTCTCTTTTGTGTTCTTATTGACTTTGTAGGATGTTATTTATGTAGGATGATGTGTATGATTGGTAGGATCCCGATTTTTTTTGGGTGGGATCTAGACCTTACTCTGATTTTTCGGCTCTTTTGACTCAATGAAAGTAGGATATTACCATTGATTTAAGAGTTTTACAACAACAACACAGCAAACAACAAAGAACTTCTAAAACAACTAGCATTAGAACATCCATAAAACAATGCAAAGAACTTCCTAGCATCCATAACTCCCTATTACAAAGCCTACTTCTTTCCCATTCCCAGACACATTGCAATGACAACAGTGAAACATCCCCAAGACAACACAATCAACTGCCTAAGCACTTTTTCCCTCTCATTCGCACCCATAACTTCAAATTCAAGCTGCTTCTTCTCCTCCTCAAGCTGCTTCTTCTCCTCCTCAAGCTGCTTCTTCTCCTTCTCAAGCTTCTTCTTCTCCTCTTCAAGCTTATTCTTCTCTTCCTTGTGCTTCTTCATATCCTCGTTAGTAGCAGACCCTGACCCACTCGGTAACTATTCTTTCATTGACCTCAAAGACTCTTTCAGTTGACGAATCTCATCTCGAGCCTCCAATAAACTCTCTTTTTGCCAACCAAATGGCTTCTCCTCATCTGCCCAATTGATGAAGCCATGAGTCCCACATCTGAAAAATTTTCTACCCGGATTTTCATTTGTCCATGACTTTGTAACTGTCGTTGCCCTACCACAATTGCAAAGAGGACTCAGCTACGGCTAATTGAATTCGCATCAGACCCTGAACTTTGGCTCATCATTTTTGGAAATAAGAAGAGTTCTTGTAAAGAAGAGCTAATAGAACTAGGGTTTATAATAACAAATCGATTTGGGGGTTTTCGTTAAGGGTAACAGTGTCTTTATATTGGGCGAATAAAACACGTGGGGTTAAGTATTAACCTCAGTTAGACACACCGTTAACGAAGTTAACAGTCGTTAACCCGAGAAGCTGATTTTTCCAAACAAAAACTAAACGAAAGATTTTAAAGCGAAAAGAAATAAACCTAGGTATTGTTCGGACAAATTAAATAACCGAAGTATTAAACGGGCAAATTAAAAATATATGAGGTTTTTTTAGAGTTTTTTCCCATATAAAATGTATAAGAAAACGATAGTATATGATTAAAATAGTATTATCTACTGCTAATAAAAGAAACAATTTGAGGCTTCTCAAGTCATCCTCATCATCATTCCAAAAATCATTTTAGAGATGCCACATCATATTTTCTTTTAAATACTCTCTCTAAATGCAATGTCACCAAATTATTAAAAAAAAATTTAGAAAACAAAAAATAAATAATGTTTTAATAAATATTACTAGAAAAAATAAGTGTTGATTTTTTTACTTCAAAAACAAAAGCAAATTAAATGCTTAAAATAAAATATTATTTTTTTCTTGGATTTCAATTAAAATGGTTTAAACTAACAAAACTAAATAAAAGAAACTTAATATTTTTATAATTTATTTCTGAGATCACAAAGTCCAATTTTTCAATGACAGTTTTTATAAAATTTAGGTAATATAAATTATTAGTTGACAAAAAAGAAGGTAATGTAATTCATTATTTTAATTAAAAAATCAAAAAATCAAATTTACGTTAATTACAAATAACTAATTTTGAAAATATTAACGAATCTTTATACATAATAAGAACTATTAACTTTTTTTATTTAATAAATGATTAGTATATATGCAGAATTGAACAATATGCTACCAATCTAATAATACAAAATTAGCTTTTACAAATAAATTTTACAAATTATCCACCCATTGAGTTTAATACGTTTACTATACATAATTCCAACTAATGAACTAAACCCAACAAAAGAAAATCCAATAATTATTCAAAACAAAACCTCAAAGAAATGAAAAAATAAAAAAGTCTTGTGAAAACAAACCCATTTATTTTGAGTTAAGAAAAACTATTTATATTACAATCATCTTTAATAAAATAAAATAAAAATAAAAGGTGATTCAGTTTCATTTTAAATAACACAAATAGATAGTATATAAAAATATAAGTAATTCAAACTAATTTTCTATTTAGATATAGCAAATTTAAAAAAAAATATATGAACTAAAAACAATACAAAAAACAGAAATAAAATTTTAAAATAAATTTGGGCGTAGCCCGTATTTCCTCTAGTTTACTGTAAAATTAGATCAAGATCAACATAACTAAACTTTCAATTTTCATTTAACTAGCGAAGTTTAAAGGTTTTCAGTAACAAAACCAACCCGTATAAATAAATTCGGACCGAGTCAACCTGAATAATAACCCAAAACTCTAAATAACAGATCCGTACGTCTGAAATGCAATTAATGGTGTTCAAACAAAAACACAATTTGACACTAACCGGTCAACTAAAGATCCAGTTGAAGTACATACTTGATGATATTCAAACAAAAACGACACAAACTAAAAAAGTCTCTAGTGCCAGAAATTTCAAAAAGACAATAACAACTAGCACTCTAAAAACCAACAAAGTGACTACGAAAATTCAAAAAAGCTAATATTCCAAAACAAACAAAAAAAAACCACCCTCGAAAATCTTATCTCACCAAGTCAAACTGCAGAATTAAAAGATATGTCAAGGGAAGATAATAGCCAAAAGAGTGCAACCATTAAACAAGTGAAAACAGAGATTGAGTTATGCTGAGACCAAAGTGTTTCTCCCTTCGCTTAGTCGGGAAGAATTTGTTCGTTGTCTGCATCTCCTTCTGTCTCAATGGTAGGCTTTGAAGGTCCAGATCCAGGAGCTTGCTTCTTCTTGATTCCACTCACTATATCATCGATCCTTAGAAGCATACACGCTGCTTCTATAGCCGTCTTGAAAGTTTGCGCCTTCACATTGTACGAATCCCATATCTGGAAAATTGTTAAAAGCTTTTAGTCAACTCTCTGAGTCACATTGGTTTCATGTTGTGAGAATCAACCAAGGTTATGTGATTTAATCCTTACCTTGCTCTCTTTCATATCAGCTATTGCACCAGTGTTCCCGTCAATACCAGTCCATGCGTTTTCACCATTTGCATGCTGCACCAAAACCGACAATTGAAGCATTGAGAAAAGAGTTGGTATATACTTAAACAACGGGCAAGAGATGGCAGTTGGGGTTCATTAGTACAGGACAGTACCTTCCCTTGCAATGCAGTCATAGTACGGATCACGTTAACCCCACAGTTTTGAGCCAGGGTACGTGGAATAGCCTCGAAAGCAATGGCAGCTGCTTCATAAGGCCACTGTTTAAATAAGATTCAGACCAACAAAAGAACATTTATCAGCGACCGTGGGAACAGCATACTCGTTTTAGAGGCTCGATATAGATTTGACACAAAATCACACAACTTTAGGCAAGGAAACAAAATGTAATAAAAGCAAAACCGACCTTTTCTATGCCTTCAATTGTTGCACTCTTCTGTTTTAATGTGGCAGAAACGGTTAGCTCTGTGGCTCCTCCACCAGGAACTAGCTTTGGGTTTTTGATAATGTTTCTTGCAACAGACATGGCATCCTGTAGGGACAATGTTTCAGGCATATAAGGTTATGAATGATTAAGAAATACAGATTTGTAAATAACACCAACGAACCTGTAAATTTCTTTCCACTTCATTGATGAAATCTTTACTTGGTCCCCTTAAGAGTACAGTACAGGCTTTGGGTTCTTTGCAATCAACAATGAAAGAAAAGAAATCATCTCCAATTTTCTTGACCTCAAACAAGCCAGCCCCAGTACCGATATCAGACTCCTGCAGTTCGTCGGGCCTGTTCACAATTACTGCTCCACAAGCCTTGGCGATTCTGTTGTTGTCAGTTTTTCTCAACCTTCGGATTGCACTTACCCCAGCTTTACTGAAATAGTGACAGGCCAAGTCACTAAGACCCTTCTCTGTGATAACCAAATCAGGCTTGAACTTTAGTATTTGAACGCAAATGTTCTCGATATATTCCTCTTCCAACTTCAACAACACTTCCCAGTCCTCTTCTCTAACCAACTCAGCATTGGTTTGATTTTCACCTTTCTTGTACTCAAGAGGACAGTCAAGAAGAATAATCCGTGGGTTGACAATCTTTCTTTTCATTTTACCAGGAGCAACAACATCTTTGTTAAACATAACTCCTTTAAGAACCTCAGAGTCCTCGAACTGACCACCAGGAACTTTCTCAACCTTGATGTACTTTTTAATGTCTACCTCCCTCAAACCTTGTCCAAGATCAACACCAACAGTAGTAGTGGCATCAATAGCCAAATCCTAAAACAGTACATAAAGTCATATAAAATCATGTGAGTACCAACGACAATCAAACTTGTAGAACTTCATACTACAAGTATTTCAACAATCGAAAACCACCAAAAGAATTGAAGAAAGCAGTCATCAAATTCAAGTTATTTCATGGTTACTCATCTTACATTTAAAAAGTCACTTCAAGATGTATGCTGTATCTATACCTACTTGTCTAGACATATCCAATATATATTAAGGAGCAATAAAACCTGGACTGGTAATGCATAAGTAAGAAGCTACTGTAATTACGGTACTTACCGCAATAAGATCTCCAAATTGGCTAGTGAACTTTGTCCCTATGCAGCTCTTGACTAATCCTAGCACTTGTGAACCTGCAACTCACACATTCTTCCATCAGTACAAACGTGAAAGAAAAACTAACTTCAGAAACCAAAGTAGCTGAAGGTCAACTCCAAATGAACAAATACAAGGTAGAAATGGACTTACGGTCATTGATATCAATTGACATAGCAATTTTGTCAAGAACAGCAATAGAATCTTCGAGAGCCTTGATGTAAGCTGCAGAGAAGAATGCATTCGTTAAGATGAAAACGACATGTGTAACATGACAACAATAAGCAATTCATAGTGCCAGCATACCTCGGCATATGACTGTGGGATGGTAATTCTTCTCAAGAAACGCTTCTGCAACGTGAAGCATTTCACCAGCTGTTGGCAAAAAGCAAACAAAAAGAGGACTTCAAGAACCCATGATTATAAACAGAGATCATGATGTTGAACTGAATACTGCAGCACCCATAATATCCTTAAGTAATTTGTTTGTGCTTTAGTTAAAAATACATTAAAACTGGTCCAAACCAAGCCATTGACAAACTATTTGTTAGCAAAAAAGAATGTTCGTACCTAGAACAATAACAGACGTTGTCCCATCACCAACTTCTTCATCTTGCGTACGGCTCAACTCAATCATTGACTGCAATCACCAGAGTCAAAAATGGATAAGTAAAACAATTTTAACAAGAACAATAGATAGAGAAAGGTCAGAAGTAAAACCTTAGCTGCAGGATGAGCGACATCTAGCTCACGAAGAATAGCATTCCCATCATTAGTAACAACAATCCCTGTAAAGATCCAAGAAACAAAGAGGGGTAAGATATGATGATAACACACAGATTAAGAAAAATTAAAGGTAGACAGAAAAAAAAAAAAAAAAAAAAAAAAAAAA
>Ga0041059_1001440_pt1 | contig 18812 bp, 11 predicted proteins | sample AraColnosormetaG_FD_56232 | JGI IMG/M metagenome (GOLD analysis project Ga0041059, IMG submission 56232) | Arabidopsis roots microbial communities from North Carolina, USA - Col MF nosort | ecosystem: Host-associated > Plants > Roots > Unclassified | place: USA: North Carolina | collected...
AAAAAAAAAAAAAAAAATCTAAGATCACGAGATTAAACATGATATATATATGATGTTTAACAATAACAAAGCGGTTTGTTCAAAAAAATAAAGCGGTGCCGGTATGCTAGAGAGGAAAGCCTTGATAATTACGACCACAAGTTGTATGAGAAAAATTATTGGAACCTTTTGTATTTCATGACCCTGAGAAAAATTGAAAATTTGACTTAACGTGGAGTTTGCTAGAGAAAATGACTCAACAAAATTATATCCCTAGCTTTGTTTTACGTCAAATTGTTACTCTCTTTTCAGTTGGTTCGCTAGTTTGATTTCCGGTATTAAGTTACTAAAAGCACATAATGATATTTCAGTTGGTTCTTGGTAATAAGTTTACACGAGACTTTTGTGGTATTAAAGTACATAATGATCTTTTAATTAGATATTATTAAAGCAAAGGTGAAAAAAGTGGTTCGTTTACTGTTTTTACAATGTGACGACTGACAAGAAACATGGACGTGTTAGGTTGGATAGATAGCTAGATACTATCACGGGGCATTGTTTGATTCTTTCTGGCGAATAATATACACTTATTTTGTTCTTTTTATATATACCAATTGAATCCTATAATCAATATAATATTAGTCCACTAACCACGAGCACTTTTTGCAGATTGACTTTCCAACGATTTATAATAGTAATATCTTCATAAAGAAATTCATTAGCATTCTACAATTTTCTTCATAAACTGGAAGTGACAACAATCGGACATAAAAATGATTCAACTTTTCCATGACAATTTTTGTTTCTTTGGTGAAGAAATTAATCTTTTCTAAATAAACTTTTTTTATTGACCAAAAACAATGTATCTTTTAAAAGATTGCACGGATTCTATGGTTGAATATATTCTAGATTTAGTTTGTAATAGCATATCGTCAACTAGACATAAGTCTATATTCCTCACTAGCTCGTGTTCCTTTCTTCTTTCGTCACGGTTAGTTCAGATCCGGACAAGAATCCTGGATTGACAAAATTTTGGAAATGGCTTAATTAAACTATTGTTTTATCTTTCTTACAATTCTTTGAAACGGTGATATTTCATATAAAATTCTCAAAATTTTTAAATTAGTGTCGTTAAATTCTGTATTAGCAGCTCAACCAGTTAAATATAAAGCCACGTTTTGAGAGAATCGGATTATATCTGAAATTCGATACCAGTTACGAAGATTATATTACATTTGATTTTGAAGTTGTAAGATAAAAAAAATTAGTGTCATTATTGTATGAACTTCGTGAAGTTTATTTATGTGCTTCACTTTTAGTTAATAATGTAATATGTATAACAAAAACAAACTTGTATGCCTATATTTAGTACAGGTGGATTGAATCGTATCAATGTCACGTAAAAGTTTTATTTGGTTTAATGTCTCACGTAAAAGTTGCTTTTACTTTTCAGGTGCCTAGCCGTGTTCAGAAATCAGAGACCAAAATCTTATGGGGGCAATATGATCAAATGTAATATACCAACAGTTAGTTAATGCGGATTGTTGACAAAGAAGAACATTTCATGATCGGATATTGTTGACAAAAAACTACTGTAAGCCAAAAATGAACAAAAGAAATTAATGATAATTAAGTATAAGACTTGACAAAACCAAGCCGACATGAGCTGAGTCAAGTTCATGTCGTCAATGTTATAGTGATGATTGACGAATATCCAACGGCTGAGAATGATTGGACCGCAGTGGAATGGACTTTTAACTATAAAATGGGACGAATTATTCATGATTGCTTAATTGAAAATTCACATTGTTATTTTGTTATTTATTTATCATTAAAACTCTACTTCTTTTCTCTTTTAGTCAGTTTTGATAAAATTCAAAATTTCGTTTGTTACAATTTGAATAGTATTTTAAAATCAATAACATCTTTTTTTTGTCATTCTAAATAATTAAAACTCAAAATAATAATTTTTAAAAAATATTGTTTATATATGTGATATAATGTGGTAAAATACGAATCAATATATTTTCGTATAATAAATTTATATTCCTTATAAATTATCGTCAAACTTCATATTACCAATGTTTATTTTTGGGTTAAAATCTCACACTATTTTTTTTTTATACTTCAAAACTCATATATTTTTTGAACAATCATGCCTCCAATATAGAAAAAACAAAATTGACGGATACAAAGAAAAAAAAACAAATTTGACATTGAATATAAATGCAAATATTTTTTTGAAAAAGTAGAAAAAATAAAAAGAAGATGGGGTTTAAAGGCGGGACCGGTCCGTCATCAATGCCACCTCCCTAACTCCTTTCTCTTTCTCTCTTTCAGCTACTTGCAACAAAATTGCAAAATTGTCGACAGAAACTTCTCTCAAATTTAGTTCCTTTCTCATTTATCCACTGCTCTTAATCCAACTTCAATATCTCTCTATCCTCACAATATTTGTTCTGTTTCTCCTTCAACTTTCAACTGATAAAGTTTAAACCTTTATGCTCTTTACTCTCTGATCTCAAAAGGGTTTTGTTTAGTTCTCCTCAAAACCATGGGGATTTGCTTAAGTGCTCAGATTAAAGCTGTGAGTCCAGGTAAGCCAGGTACTTCAAGCTTTTAAAAATAATTTTCCAAACATTACTCATGCAAAATGTTGATTTACTTAAGTTTTGAAGTTTTCATTTTAGTTGGTATAAAGTAGGGTCTTAATTAGATTTTGTTTGCTAATTTTATTTTATTTAGTTTTTCAATATGAGGTTAGGTTTTTTGGTGGTTGGAGGATAAAATGACTTAACTTAAAAGTTAGGCTTAATGTTTTGACAAATCTGTCAAAGGTTTTCATAATAAATTGATTAATTATCTAAAGCTTTGTCTTTTTTTTGGTGTTTGGTTTAATTCACTCCTTCATCAAAATCAAAAACAAATTTACTTTTGTCTGATCTCTAAAAACAAAAAACATGAAAATGGGATTTGTCGAAAAAGTGAAGTCTAACGTTTTTTTGTATGCAAACTATGTGTTTGGTTGTTGTATAGGTGCAAGTCCGAAGTATATGAGCTCAGAGGCTAATGATTCACTGGGAAGTAAAAGCTCTTCTGTGTCAATCAGAACAAACCCAAGAACTGAAGGAGAGATCTTGCAATCTCCTAATCTCAAAAGTTTCACTTTTGCTGAGCTTAAAGCAGCAACTAGGAATTTTAGACCAGATAGTGTTCTTGGTGAAGGTGGTTTTGGTTCTGTTTTCAAAGGTTGGATTGATGAACAGACTCTTACTGCTTCTAAACCGGGAACCGGTGTGGTTATTGCTGTCAAAAAACTTAACCAAGATGGTTGGCAAGGTCACCAGGAATGGCTGGTAAGTTGATCAAATTCAATCTTTTTGAAGTTTGACAAGATTTTTGAAGTTTGTTTAATGTTTCTTTGATTGGTGTTGTTGTTGTTGTAGGCGGAAGTGAATTACTTGGGGCAGTTTTCGCATCCTAATCTTGTGAAACTGATTGGTTATTGCTTAGAGGATGAGCATCGTCTTCTTGTTTATGAGTTCATGCCTCGTGGAAGCTTAGAGAATCATTTGTTCAGAAGTATTGTTTATTTTTCTCTCACACTCTTGTCGATTTTCAAGATTCGAAAAACGTTTCGAGTATTCAAACTTTGTTTCTTGTGGTTGCAGGAGGTTCTTATTTTCAACCTTTATCTTGGACTCTCCGGTTGAAAGTTGCTCTTGGTGCAGCGAAAGGTCTTGCGTTTCTTCATAACGCCGAGACTAGTGTCATATACCGCGATTTCAAAACGTCGAATATACTGCTTGATTCGGTATAAATTTCTTGATGAAAAAAAAAAAACTATGCAAGAAGGCTTTATGTTAACCATGTCTTTGACATGATCACAGGAGTACAATGCTAAGCTTTCTGATTTCGGGCTAGCTAAAGACGGTCCAACGGGTGATAAAAGCCATGTCTCTACGCGGATCATGGGTACTTACGGATACGCAGCTCCTGAATATCTTGCAACTGGTTAGTCTCAAAAGTTATTTCTTTAAATGATTTGAATGATAAACTTTTTTCTGATGACCACTGACTCTTTCACTTTCCTTAGGTCATTTAACAACCAAAAGTGATGTCTATAGCTACGGTGTTGTGCTTTTGGAGGTGTTGTCTGGACGGAGAGCTGTAGACAAGAACCGTCCACCAGGAGAGCAAAAGCTAGTGGAATGGGCAAGACCGTTACTTGCTAACAAAAGGAAGTTATTCCGAGTTATCGATAACCGTCTACAAGATCAATACTCAATGGAAGAAGCTTGTAAAGTAGCTACTCTTGCGCTGAGATGCCTCACATTCGAGATAAAGCTGAGACCAAACATGAACGAGGTTGTTTCTCACCTCGAACACATCCAAACTTTGAATGAAGCAGGAGGAAGAAATATTGATATGGTCCAGAGGAGAATGCGTAGGAGAAGCGATAGTGTTGCTATCAACCAAAAACCAAATGCAGGTTTTGCTCGACAAACTGCTGTAGGCGTCATAGCTACTGCTTATCCACGCCCGTCTGATTCGCCTCTGTTTGTTTGAGTACGAAACGATGAATGTTCTCTTTAGTTCGGATGTACAGTTTTGTTTCTGCTTGTGTACCGAAAGGATTCTCAGTTCATGGCTCGTTTACACGACTCAGAGATTTGACAATTGATCTTTGTAGTGCGAGAATTGACTAACATAAGTATAAATGATCTCATTGTCTTCAACTTCAAGCTCTGTTAGTGTTACATGTAAAGAAGAAATAAGAACAAAGAAAGATGCTTTCAAACATATACATAAGCAAATGCTTAAGAAGTTTATATACAGTGAAGACACTATTTCTACTACCATGTTCTGACCAGTCCTGGTGTCCAGTTTCGCCAGTCTAGCTTCGAAAGCGACTTGTTTAAGTTCATCTTATCCCTAAGATCAAGAACCTTCTTACGATAACTACTACCTTGCTTCTTTAGCTCAGGCTCACTCTCTCCATTGAGCTCAGCTTTGATTATCTCTTCTGTTTCATCAGCAACTGGCGGAGGAACGTTTTCCGCTTCTTCATCGATGATGCGTCCAAGTAGTGATACGACTTCGCTCATTTTAGGCCGAGATTTCGGTTGCTTCATTAGACATTTGTTTGCTAAAGCAGCTACTCTTTGAACAGACTTCATACAGTAGTACTGGCCTTCGAGCCGTGGATCGACAATCAGATGGAACTTCTTCGAGTCTGATACATAAGGCTTCACCCATTCTAAAAGCTTCTGTTCACCTCGAGGTCGATTTCTATCCACTGCTCGTCTTCCCGTGATCAGTTCATACAACACTACCCCAAAGCTCCATACATCACTCTTTGCCGTCAATTTCCCGGTTTGTACATACTCAGGAGCTGCGTAACCAACCGTACCTACAACCTTCCATACAAGACAAAGTTAAAGACTTCAAGAGATGTTATGTTAAAGAGTGCTCCAATAGAGACATACTGAAGTTGAGACATGACCAAGTCCTTCAGGAGGTCCTTGCCTAGCTAATCCAAAATCCGAGAGCTTTGCACCGAATCTCTCATCAAGCAAGATGTTTGAAGACTTGAAATCTCGAAATATCAACTAAAAGATCAACAGAAGCAAATTCAAAACCAAAACACAAAACACTCTTAAATCATATAAATGGCAATGAAATGCTTAACCTGAAAATCCATTTCTTCATGAAGATAAGCTAAGCCTTGAGCAGCATCTTGCGCAATCTTCAACCTCATCATCCACGGTAGAGATACCGACACAACTCGGCCTACGAGATGATCCTCCAAGCTCTTATTACACATAAGTTCATAGACTAGAAGCCTTTGCATCCCTCTTTCATCATCATCAGCACAATACCCAACTAACTTCACAAGATTTGGATGATTCACTACTCCTAGAAAATTCACCTCATTGATCCATTCCTTATGCCCCTGAACACTAGAACAAAGCCACACACACAAACCAATCACAACACATAATTCAAAATTCAATCACAAACCATAAAGTAAAGTTTCTCCTTTTAAGTTCAAATTTGGTAGTAGCTCACTAAACTTGAAACTTTAACAGAGTCATACACACACATAACAACAGACCCACTTCGAGAAATCAATCACAAACCACAAAGTAAAGTTTCTTGAACCAAACTGGCTCAAAGTTGAAACATTTTCGAGACTAATTGAAAGCAGAACAGAGTAAACAAAAAAAGATTAGAGTCATGCCTGTAAACCTTGACGATTAAGCTGTTTAACAGCAACATTAATCTTCGAATCAAAACCATTAGAGTCTGAAACATCAACAACACCTCTATAAACGCAACCAAACCCTCCTTCGCCAATCAAAAGACCTCTATTGAAACCTTTAGTAGCTATTTTCAGCTCTTTGAAAGTAAACACCTTTAGATCATTCTCAGGAACAAGTCCACCGATCCAACGTTGACTTAATGGCTTGGGAAAAGTAAGTCTTTCCGGTGAGAAACTCCAGTCTGAGTCAAACTCGGACCGGCGAGTTGGGTCTGAAGTGGTGGATGATGCTACGCTTAGAGAACGAGCCCATGAGAGTCTTGAAGCTCTTGAAACAACACTGTCTCCTCCTCCTACTCCTTCTTCGATTGTTGTTGTTGTTCTCTTGTCGCCATTGGTGAAGTGAAAACACTTCATGTTCTTCTTCTTCCCCAAATCCGACCGAGTCAACGAAAATAAAAATGGTGACTTTTTGGAAGAAGATGATACACTTTGAAGATGGCTTATGATCTGATGTGACAGGTTTTAACTCGTAGTTGATGACGTGGCGAGTTAAGAATCGTCGATTCCGAGAGATCTAAAATTTCTTGACTTGACCTAACTTTGGTATAAGTACTACAGTAATAGTCTTGCTCAGAACGAGTTAGTCGCATAAATGTTTTTTTTTTGTGTGTGTGATATAGAAAATTCGATTACTAATAGTTTACATCGACCACATTAATGAATTTAAAGTAAAAAATTCTATAAAAATAAATAAAATATATTTATCTATTAAGTAGTAATGCACGAGTTTTTTTTAGGTAACCATAAATATACATATAAATTATTTTCTGATAAGAATATTATTCATGAAGCACCAAGATTTTGAACCAGTCTCGACGATTGACCAACTTTGATTAGTTCTAGTTTTATTGTTGTTGTTAGTTGATCGGTCGATTCATTTTTATTTTTCTCACCTAACTAACTTTCGTATATGGAACATGGACATTTGATGGGCCTTTCTCGGACTTCACTTTTAAAAATTCTGATTGTATATAGGTCAGAGAATACATACATAATTTTGATATGTTAATTTAAATAATGCAAACTTCATTTACTGGTTTCAAACATCAGTTGATAATTATGTAAATAACATGTGAGACATTTTGTAGAAAAAGGAAGAATTTTGGCCAAAAACTGTTATGCTATTTACAAACTCAAATTGTATCTTGGAACAGTCAAAACTAAGCCAATATAACTCAGTCCAAAGTTTAACTCATCAAAACAAATGTTTTCTCCATATAAGAGGAATGGGGAATAGATTTCTCCATGCAAGAGGAGGATTGTAGCAAAGGTTTCTCATAAATAAAAAAGAAACACATATTAGAGGTTTGTTTGTAGTTAGGAGAAATAATAGGGACTTTTGGTTTCTAGTAAATTTCACATAAATGTTCTACACATCAATGAAATTATATTGTTCACACACGAGCAAAGAAATTGATTTAGTATACCAAAAATGAATGTACAAATAACTAAAAATAAATAGATCACATATAGAGATGGCTAGTTAGGTTTTTACAGGCGTCTTTCACATCTACTGCCATTATCAAAAGAAAACTTTCATTAACAATCCATAAACTTTTTTACCATCAAACATCATATAACATTTATATTTTTGACGTCACATTCATAACACCACTATTCACACTTCCATTGATGATCATGCCATCGTAGATTCCACGGTTGGTGCAGTTGAAGTCACGCCACAAACAGACATAATGCAAGATCCGATGTTTGCGACATTGGCTGGTGAGGGAGGAGGTGTGGGTTATTGGGTTATTGAAAGAGTTTTTCCAAAATTTGGTTATTTGTTAGATACTTTTACCGAAGAAATGATTGATGACTTATTAAGATTTTATATCTACAAAATATTTACACATATTTACGATATTGTTTACAAATTTCTCATTGAAACCTAAATTTCATATTTGTTTAAAGTGAATGGAAGAGACTATAGATGTCCTAGGGAGGGAACAAAAAGAACCCACCACCCATGTGCGAATCTCGTCTTCTTCTTTCTACTCGTTAAGTACCCAATGGACCTTCCTCGTTGATGTGACTCTCATATATAGCTTCTTTCCGATTTCACCCTTTTTTCTATCTATTCCCTCCTCTCTTTTTTCCATGTACACATTTAAACTACAAAAATTGATGGGAACATGAAAATGGATTATACAAAGAGCAACCCAAATATTTTTCTTTCTTTAGTTAGTTTGATCAGTGACAAGAAAACAAAATTATATAGGTGAATAATAATTTGTTAACTAAAAATTTGGAACGAAATTTTGAGCGTGCGTCTTTATTAATTACCAGCTAAACTATTTTATATAATATTTTTGATAAATACTACAATAATAATTAACAAGTTAATAATGATGTAAAAGTCTATGATGCATGCTCATATAGTGAAACAAAAATATTTAATAAAATTACATGTCCCACCTAATAAAATTATTAGAAAAATAAGTCTTAATTTTTCTTAATTTTCATCATATGTATTGTCGCATAATACAAATACTATTATCTAATTCATGATTTTTTTTGATGAAAAACGTTTCAAATATATTATAAATACATGCAAAAGCTATTTATATTGGATGGTATGGGTTTGGCTCAAGAAAGAAAAAACAGCAGGCAACATTAAATACTTTTCGTGATTACATCTCATTGCTTGTGTACAAAATTTCACTATCATCCATTTTGTTTTAGGCTTTTAAAAGAAATCCCATAAAATCCCATGATTCTTCTTCTTTTATTTTTTCTTATCATCCACACTATTCCACCCAACCTTTTTCTTTAGATAACTCAAATATTTATGGCCAATCAATTAATTTCCTTTCTTTTATTCTAACTTTCTAAGTATAGTAACCAACCATAAGAATTGAATACCCCCACCCAAACCACTTTAACATAACCGAAATTAAACACCCTTATTCTTAAGTATAAAAATACATAATAAATGTCAAACAACCATTATAAACAAATACAGAAAATTGAAGCAATTTCCATAAAAGAGTAGAATATAACCTCTCTATCATTTCAGAAGTTTTTTCCATTTAATATCAAAATTTGGTTTGTAACAAAATGATGTTTACTTTTCAGAAAAAAAGAAGATAATAAACCATAAACATACACACATTTATATATAAATTACAATATGGAGTTCTACAAGAAGCATTACAAACACAACTATTACTGCTTCTTTTACTATAATACGCTGAAACCAGAAGTACTCTTCACATCTGCTTCACAGCTCCTTCTACTTTAAACAAACTTCTAATTTCACCCCTAAAGATTACACATTTAACATTGAAGAACTAAAAAAAGACACCACTGTCCCACGTTTCACACTCTCCAACGAACACATCAGTAAAAAAACACAAACCCATGAGAGGTAAGAAAATTTGGAATTTTAGTGGTCTCTTAAAAAACATAAATATATATATTAAAATTTCTCAAATTACTAATGCCTTCGGCTGGAAATTTTAATAGTAATAATGAAAATACTAATATTGATAGATGAGTTTCCGATAATGCCCTCAGACTCTGAAGTTCTTTCCCATGAAAGTCTGACCAAACTTCCAATTCGCCGGAGCAATGTTCCACGACGTCGAGCTTCTACGGTCACTGCTTGTGACTCTAAAAGAAAGTGACTGACCAACCAAAACTGAGTTAGATTGCCAGTTTTGTCCCCAGTTACGACTCATGGTCATCCACGAAGTATGTGTTCCTTTCACACCTAGCCGCACTATGTTTCCGGCGCCAGCGACGTTAGTGACTAGAACCAAGTTAAAATAACGGAAACCGTTGATTGTGAACCTTATTCCTCCTCTCTTCCGGCATGGCACTCTGTTGTGAATAAAAGAAACAATACAAGGTTAGTTATGTCATTTCAGTGAAAAGTTGAGAAAACGCGTTGTTGACTAAAAGACACCATTCCATTATTGTAACTCTTGACTTTTATTATATGGTACTGATAAAAGTAAAAAAGAAATTGTTGGAAGGACAGTTTCGTCTTTTTGCAGAAAATAAGATCTTTTAGATTTGGTAATTTAGCCAAGTACGAGAGACCCGACATAAATGCTGCACCGGCTCGCGCCAAGAATCAAAAGACAAGACTTTTTGACCGTACCCCTATACTTCTAACATATTATGTTTGACACCCTAAATGTTTTAATTCTACAACATTAAACCAAATTATTCAGAATCTATAAAAATAAGACTTATCAACTACACCATAATATTTATAAATGTTATGTTTGATACTCTAAACTTCTAGTTCTGTCGGCATTAACCCTAATTGAACAGAATATAGACGCAAGACTTCTCGACTAGTACCCTAAAACTTTTAATCCTGCCACATTAACCCCAATCATTTGACCCAATACTTCTAAGATGTTAATTTCATACCCCAAAGTTTAAAATCTATCAAATTAACTCCAATTTGTCTTTCTCAACTAAACAAAGCCTAGGTTTAAGCTGATATATAAGATTCCACTGAAACAATAAATTACTCTTCTTACCGGCGGAAAGAGACGGGGACGATTCCGGCACGATACTCAGCGATCTTGAGAAACATAGGCATAGCAAGATCAAAGTGAGGTCTAGGAGGGTTACACCAACCACCATTGTCACTAGGCTGAGCAAAGTTCGGAGGACAGAAATTAGTCGCAGTGATGAAGATTGAAGGACTACCAGAATGGCACCATTTTGGATCACTAGCACATTTGAGCTCAAAACAAGCACCACAGCTAAAACCATTGTTGAACAGAGCCGTGCTTAAAGCCGCCGTGTTCACACCATAGCCTTGGCTGTATAAGTTACCATAACCACAAGCTCCTCCTGAAAACAAAAAACAGAGCAAAACCGTTAATTTGACAATGTGGTGGTTTGGTTTAGCATAGATGAACATAAAGATTGGATCTTTAAGGTACAAAATCAAGATTTTAACATTTTCACAATGTGGTTACCAAAAAAGATTGGAACTTTAGGTTGATGAGAATGTGGAAGAGAAGAGAGAGAGGGAGAGAGACATACCCATTGTTCCAGAAGCATCAGAGCCACCGTAGAAAGTGGCGTGAGCAGTTTCCCAACCACCACCATTGTAAACTCCTGGGATTCTTGCTTCAGACAATGCAAGAATTGTAGTAAGAACAGATAAAACCAAGCCCAACATTGCCATTATCTGAGAGAGAGACTGAGAAAATAGAGAGAGATTGGGAGAAATGGGCAGAGGAGGCAGAAGAAGAGTTTATTGGAGTGTCTCCATGTGTGTAGGGAAGGGTATAGAGAGGTGACTATATATAAATTGGGACTTAAGCATTTATTTATTTCTCTTGCTTTGTATTATTCTCTTTCTTTATCATTACAAAAGTTTAACCTCTAGGGGTCATAGTTCTCTAGCTTATGAATAGAGATTACTAAACACGATTTGGGTTTTTGACAAAAGTTTTACAATTATTTGTATGTGTAAAAAAAGTCATGCGTACAAATCCATAATTAAATGTTTGGTGTATGCCCTTTCCCTCAATGTGTCTCTACCAAAATATAGTTATTGCTAAGACCACTTGCGTTTAGTAACGTGTGGTTCACACTGCCCAATCATAGTTCATAGTGTACGGATAAAGATGATGTTATATCACCACTAAAATCTGATAAAGATGTTACCACGCTCCATTGAAGCGCGTTGGGACGACCACTCTTTAGTTGCTATCAAAATTTTTGCGCCCTTTAAAATTGCTATATCGTCTCTGGCTATGGACCTATGATAACTATTGATGTGTATTGAATTTAAGTAATACGAATTTGGTATTCTAGTAATGGCTATGTTAATTTTAGTTTCTAAAGAAACGGTTATAGCTTATGATCATGGTTATTAGTTTATATCATCATTTCGGCTATTGGACTTATGTACAGTAAAAATAATATTTTCTTTATCATATATTTAATGCAATTTGGTAAATTTTACATTATCTTTCGCCAAATTATTCAATTTTTATATACGCAAAAAGCTAGACCTCAATTCACTTTTTTTTTTCTTTGCTCAAAAGAGAATTGTAGGTGGAAATTCATATTATTTTTTCGAGATCATAGAATTTTGAAGTTTCTTGTCTGAAAACGTTTATGGATGGCCAAAAATAATTAAATGCAGTAGAAGAGTTCGAAGTGAATAACTGAATATGGACACTTAACTACTAAAAATAACATAAGTATATATTTTTCGGTATTATCAAAGAATTGGAAATATTTTATTTTTGTATTTATAATGTTCTAATGATGTAGATATTACGTAATTATGATGAAATATTTTATAGTGTTCACGGGTGTACGAGTTTTCTACTTGATACAGTGAAAAATACTCATGGAAAAGTCCCGCTACTTAAAAAATATACATTAGCATAAAGAAGTTGTTATAGTACCTTAAATTAAAATCAAAGACAAAATTATTGTTTTAGTATCACACCTAATACCTTTCTTAAGCATAATTTCCCCTTTGTTGCAAGATACATGATTGGTCCTCCGTACGTAACGGACATAAGAAAAAAATAGAGAGAGGGTACGTCACGTACCGTACGTGTATGTTACTTGGAAGCTAAATTAATAACAATTATCAAACTTCGTGAATCAAAGTTTGATACGCCCTAAAAAATTCACACGTAAATATCACTGCAATGTGATTTCGAGAACTAATTCAACTTTTGTTGTTTGTAAATTAGGATCAAGCTTTCCAACCATAATTATTTTAAGTTGAGATCCTATGTTTGGAGAATCTAAAGATTACAAGTAATATGAATTGATATACATGAGATCTTTAATCTAAGTACTCCAACATGTCTTCTCTAGAGACCAACTTTGGCACACATTGGAGTAAATTTGGCTCGAGACAATGGTTTTCTCAACATTAGGCTACATGAGCAACAAGAACGACACCGGATTGAACAAGTCCTCGAGTAACAACCCTAAACTGGATGCAAAAAATTATTATGGATATCTAAACGAACAATGAGTTGTAGAATATAATGGATAAAACTGAAACAAATGAATTACTATTTTGAAAAATGTTTTAATGCATCGTTAATCTATGTTGTTTTTCATATCTACTCTATTTTTTTTTCAGTCACTAATTTTAAATATTAATTCAACTAATACTCATATACGTACAAAATCAGACATGTGTGGTTTGGTAAGAGTAGGACTATACATACCATCTAGAATTGAGATAGATTGACTAACAAAAGGAGATAACCTAATAATATGCAAACATTGTCACATTTTATATCATCTTATACTTAAAAAACAAACCCATCTTTGACGAATTTAGCCTCGAGTGAGTATGTAATATGTATGATTGAAGAAGGCTAGGATTGGATGATGAGTGATGACTAACATAAGGGACCACCACATGGAATCCTATCAAGTGTACTTGTCCGACGTATAACTTTGGGACCCTTTTGATTACCGTAATCACCGGAGCATGTAAACCGGTGAATCTTTGTTTAAACTGAAACATTAAAATTACTACATAATAAGCTCACCACCTAAAAAACGAAACTAATGTTAATACTTTAATGTTTCTTGAAATCCAAAGACAAATTGAGAAAAATACTGAATTCTCGAGCCGCACGCGCCAAAACAATGCCAATATCTCTGTTTTGTTAATGGTGGCTCTTTTATTTTCTTTCATTATGGCTAAAAGCATAATGCTTTTTTGACATCTAAAAATGTTTGCTGAACATGTTGTGGAGCCTATTGTAATTTTAGTAACAGGAAGAACACTGTAGTTTGAAAAATCACATGGTTCTATCATAAAAGCATTGTTTTAAAAAGAAGTTTAAATGGTCTATATGATGTTATATATGCATCAACATATGGTAGCAAGTATTTTCTAAGTGTTAGGGTTTAGTGGTTTTGTTATTAAACGGCTTTAAGAACATTAGGTAGATCTAGACAACTTTCAATTTATCGTCGAAACTTTGAAATATTTTAAGTTTATTATGAATCATAATATCTTTATAATATTATCAGAAATTAGCTAAATTTTTTTTTTTATTTAAGCACTTAAACCGCCTACATGTATCTAGGCTCCAATTAAACATTAGATATTGGATTCTAGTTTTTTTTAACACTACTTAAAAGAATAATAAGCTTTTACCATTGCAAGAAAATAGAACATAGAAATTGTATTTGGTAAAGAAAACCCAAAATGGTTGGAGCTTGTGAAACCACTGGCTACTACTCTTCAAGACTTCTCCAACCTCCCATGTGATCATCTCGACAACACTTAAATCCGAAGTCTTACCAAATCATAAAAGTAACTAAACTACGTGGACCATTGGCGTATGGCTACGTACCCAAATCGTGAAAATTTTCTTCGTAGAGGTTTTACGAATCCAATGCGGTAGTCCCCACCCTATGAAACTGTGTCTCACCATGTGATTACACCAAATCATATCTGACTCTAACATAGATAGCTTTAACAATTATATCATTCATTCTATTTTATTGTTATTAGTGATCAGTTCTGTTATTGTTTCAGATATTTTGACTGGCTAACTGTTTACAGCAAACAAGAAACTGATATAGACCTTTTAAAAAAAAACTAAGTTAACAGTTTTGTTTTGGAAACATTAAAGCTTTCAAATTGCGAATAACACTTTCTCACATAGTGCATTTTCGTTCTGACGTTTAACGTAATGCTTATATGATAAGAAAAAGAAAATATTCAAGTTTTTTGTTGGTAAAGAGACATTGAATAGGCAGAAGACGTTGCTATAAACTGAACCAACCATTTTCAACTTGTTCACACACATAACCGTTTTCGCATTAATAGAAAGAAATCAAAATAAATATGCTCTCATTAATCCTCTTACAAACATGGAACCCGGATCCTGCTATGGAAAATTATATATGTTGAATGTTCTAGTAACTAATGTGACCGTAACTAGCCTGATAAGCTTATGCAAAAAAAAAAAAACAGCTTATGCAAAATCATGGCATGTGAGTAGGCGAAAACTTATACAAATACAATCAAAATAATGTGATATTAATATAGGTATGTTTACATATCTCGTGAATTGATATCCAATGGACCTGCAAGATTTTCATCTAATATAACTTTCATTTTACGAAGAAAATTATACTTTGGAATTTGATGTGAGTCGTGAACTAGTCGTCTTTCTTACTTTTTATGATTATGAATCCTAACTTCTTGGTCCAACCTATATATATACAAAGATTTCATACCGAAAGTCAAATATATGATATTATGGAGATGTACTATGTGAACAACAAATGTATAATTATGAGACTGGTCCAGAGAAACATTAGATGGAAGCAGATTTGTAGTCCATGGACCAAAAGAACTAGTCCAAAACTTGATAATTATCAAACAAAAGTTTTTGATCAATTACAAAAGGAGTTAGGGAAGCATGTAACATAAACAATGACAACATATTTTGGATCAGTGAGCATATATAAACAATAAAAATACCATAATCCGATGAAAAAAATCATCAGAGATTTGCAAAAGAATCATTTATGATGGATCACCGCCAAAACACACACAAGGCCACAACCAACATAAAACCAAACCAAACCAAACCAAACAAAACATCCACACTAATATCACATACGACCACAATCACAAGTAAATACAATGAAGTCGTACAAATAAATGACCACCAAAAATTATATTTTTGTAAAGTAAGTCAGGGAAATCCAAAATCCTTAATAACCATGGGATTTTTTTTGGCACAAGTTATCGTGCTTTTGGGTTAATTTCGGTTGTAAAGCTTGTGCTCATTTCAACAGAACTTCTTGATCCCATGTCTTCTCTCACTCCTCGCTTTGAGTTTTCTAATGTTAGACATTGCTTTAGTTCATTAGTAACTTGAGACATGGTTGGTCTTTTCTCCGAAGAAGGATTCACGCAAGACATTGCTATCTCAAGAGCCTTCCAAACAGAAGTAGGCTCATAATCTCTATTGAGTCTTGGATCCACAACGTTCTCAATATCTCCCTTAGTAAGCATGTATCCCACCCATGCTGCTATGTGCGGCTTCTCTCGGGTTTGCTGAATCACAGGTCGACTTGTGATGATCTCCAATAATACAATCCCAAAGCTATATACATCACTCTTTTCGTTCAACCTATTTGTTCGATAATATCTACAAACAAAACATGAAGTATTTTTTTTTTCAAATGAATGAGGAAAAACAATTTGAATCAAACTAGTTTGGTGATGTAAAACTTACTCGGGATCCAAATATCCAGGAGTTCCAGCAACAGCTGTTGAAACATGAGTTTCACCTCCAACTGGAAATGATCTTGAAAGGCCAAAATCGGCGAGTTTTGCTTGGAAGTGTTCGTCTAAAAGTATATTTGTTGTTTTTACATCACGATGTACCATTGGAGGTTTGCAACCCGTATGCAAGTATTCTAATCCTATATTTATATAATTAAATTGTTCATGTTAGATGATCCATATAAAGTGATTAATGCATTTGAGCTAAGAACGAACCTTGCGCAGTTTCGACGACAATTTTTAGTCTACTTGACCACTTCAATGGAGAGCCACCCCGTTCTCCTATAATTAAGAAACTTTTAGTAATGTTATAAAAGCATGAACATTAAAATATGGCTAAGTAATCACTATTTTAAAATGTGGGAAATTCAAATTTATACCTGATAGATGTTGTTTTAAGTCTCCGTTCGGTGCATACTCATAAAGCAGGGCCAAGTTGCTTTCTTCATCACAATATCCAACCAAACTAACCAAATTGACGTGGTGCACTCTCAAAAGAAGTTCAACCTGACCACCCATGTCCAAACAAATTTAAGAGCCATCACATGTTACAATATATTCCATGTATTATGTATTAACATACCTCAGCTTTGAATTCCTTATAGCCTTGTACTGATGATTGAGAGAGTAGTTTAACAGCTATTGGTTGCGTACCATTTAAAATACCATGATACACTACCCCAAACCCTCCTTCTCCAAGAACTCTTTCAAAATTATCTGTTAATGCTTCTACCTCTGAATAAGTGAACCTTTTCGTTTGAGTAAATATAGACGGTCTATTTGGTAACCCATGTTGCACTGTAGGTAATGAATCAACTGTCACAACCAAAAAGTTCCATGAGATTAGGCATCTTTTGGTATGTCATCATCATGCATGCATGTTACGATAAGAATATATATCTCATTGTATAATTATGTACCTTGCGTTGGCCTTCTCTTTTTGAAAACAAGAATGAGAATCAGTACGGCTATAATGATGAGCACAGAAGCTACTGACGCAACAACTGGTACAATGTACGTTTGATTGTTATTATTTTTGCATGACGCATCGTTACACAACTTTGGGTTTCCTTGGATCCTTAAGAAAATAAGTGTTGTTGAATAAGACTATAGGTTGAGGAAAGTTGATAAAAAAAAAAGAAGGGTGAAAATCTTACGTTAGCTTAAGCCCATTCTTTTCTCTATCAAGAAGCAATTTAGGAAGAGGACCCGTAAGGTCATTCCAATTTAAATTTCTGTCAAGGTAAACACAAAATTACAATGTCAATGTAAAGTGACAACAAGTATACCTAGTGAAATATAAGTGGCCGGCCATTATGTTTGTTTATATCAACTTACATGATCGATAATGACTTCATGCTGGCTAGAAACTCGGGCACTCCTCCAGTAAAACTATTATTTGACAAGTCTCTAGTATTTATAAAACGTTAAAAAGTCAATCTATTTTCCGTTAATAGGATAAATAAAAAAATAGTATGAGATGAGATATTTTTTTTCGTCCAATTTGTTATAAGATGTGAAAAATTAGAAATATGTTGGTCACAATATAAATGTTTTCTCATGGATCGCGTTTAAGTAAAATACTAATAGCTCTTACAGTTTTCGAAGCTCGGTCAAATTTTGGAAGGCAGGCGCAATGACCCCTTTTAACCCTCGTGATGACAAATCTCTGTTCACAATATAAGAACATTTTTTCAGATATAAGATACTTAAGACTTAAGAGATTTAGGTTTCAATATGCTTATGAGATATATAATGATCGTACAAAGAAATAATTCTTGGAGGAGTAGACTTATTTGTGTAGCTGCATTTTAGATCTTCCCACTTTAATAGTTCAGGGACACAAGGATCTCCTTGCCAACTAATCATCTTCAATCCATAAAATGCTTCGATATCCTTCATAGCAGCGACTAACATAATGGTTCGAGGAGGAAGCCAAGAATTAGCATATAAAAGATTAAAGTTTCTTAATGAGGGTATGTACTAAATAAACAAAAATTCCACCCTATTATTTGCAAAAAAAAAAAAGATTAAGTTGGTTCATTTATCGCGCTATTTTTAACAAATATCATGTCATATTTCATAACACAATTTTTAACATGGTAGTACAATATTTCAAATTAAACACGATAAACACATGAATATTTTCTCCGTTTTGTGACCATTATTTTTCCCCCAATTTTGTGATTGTTTTTTTTTTTTTTGCAAATAAGCCCTTTCTTACAG
>Ga0041059_1001441_pt1 | contig 18808 bp, 19 predicted proteins | sample AraColnosormetaG_FD_56232 | JGI IMG/M metagenome (GOLD analysis project Ga0041059, IMG submission 56232) | Arabidopsis roots microbial communities from North Carolina, USA - Col MF nosort | ecosystem: Host-associated > Plants > Roots > Unclassified | place: USA: North Carolina | collected...
TATANAATTANAAAAAAAAAAAAAATACCTTAAAACAAAACCTTTGGAAATTAATGTATTAAGTCATTTTAAAACCTTTGAAAACAAAACAATCCATATTTACTGCAGTAAAAATTTGCAAGCAACAACTGAACCAATTGTATTTGCTACTATGAATCTATGATGCTCTCATATCATAAACTTTCATTTGCTCTCAAAATGATGTAAAGATACAAAACTATACAAAAGAAGCTTACATCAAATATTCATTCATATGCCAAAACAGACCGGAAAAGGAAAAGTTACATCAAAATCCCATTTGAAAAAAAGGAAATCATTCTTTTCAAGAGACACTTGTCTCTTTTACATACATATATCACAGCAAAAGCCAACTACAATAGCCATGGCTTTAACAATTCTACAAAATCTGCTGTTAATCCTACAACAACAAAGCTATAGAGCTTTTAGCTGCGATCTAGCAATAATGTCTCCACTTCTTTCAGAGCTTGTTCAACTGCATAGATCACCATCTTTTTTATCTGTTCACATGGCAAAGATTAAAACAAGATTCAACTACAAACAAAACTGTATCCATTGACAGAAGTTGCTAATCCAAAATTGAAAATATCAGAAAAAGAATCACCTCAAGTTTGTCTTCTCTGGCTTTATGGTTCTTAGGGAGTTGTCGAAACTCATCAGTCAAACGGAGACACTCATCGATGTTTTCAGGGGAAACAAAATCAACAGCTACCTTTGTGCACGACTGTATCAAAATCCATAATACAAGTTAAAGATAATGAGAAAAAGTTTAGTTAATAGGACAGCTTCCATTCAAATAATAACCTTGAGATTCCGAACTTGATGAGGACAACCTGCTGGAATAAACACTGCTTCTCCTAGCTTTTGCACAAATGTCCATGGCTCAATCCCTTTAGTTCAAACAAACAAACACAAAAACGTAAGAATACAATGTCGGTAAGTGACAGTTACTACAGTTACAAGTAACCATACCAAATTCTGCCTTGAGTTTTCTTTTATGCTCCACGGTTAAGAAATATGACTGATCATGTATTGGATGATACACCTAACATAAAGAATCCTATCAGCACAATAACCTCTAAGACTCGGAACTGAAAACGTTTTGTGGATTATTTCTTACCTTTGTAACACGAGAGCAATAAGTATGTCTGAATTCTATGCAATGCTTCCTTAGATACTCTTCAAGCTTAGGAACATCTTCTCTTTTAAAGATGTCCCAAAGTGCACCACTTGTTTCATCATAAACCACAATCTCATCACTCACAACCTCTTCTTCCTCTAAACCATTTTGCTCCTGAAGCTCTTTCTCATTCTGTTGCTTATGTTTCTGTTTCAAATCTGCAATTGCAGACCTTTGCTCCTCACTTAGTGTTACTTCAGCAGTATGCATCAGAATATTAACCTACAAAAACAAAAAACCGTTATACACCTGAGAAACCGTATTATTATTTAACAGTACTAAGTAACAATTCTGAAACTTACAGCATCTGACATATCACAGTGAAGCTTAGTGACTGAATCTCCTCTACCGAGCTCATCTGAAGTCCCATATGCAACATAAGTTTTTGGACCAAGATCTGGTTTAAGAAGTCCTTCAGGAAGTTTTGTAGCAATGTTGAGAATTCCTGATCTAGGATCGCTGTATTCTTGAAATGGTAATGCGGAAATGAACTCATCGCAGTGACGAGGTAAAAGGTTTTCAAACTTGTCTGAAGGAGGCCAATCCTTCAGCTTCAGCATCTCAGGCCAGAAGTTTTCATATGTTCTTCCTTTGCTATATCCTTCAAAGAAACATAGAGTATTTATCTTCACCTGAAATAACAAGAAACAAAATGAGCTTTATAACCTCTTATACAGCTATAGAAACTTTATAAGAAAATGAGTTTCTACCTCACAATTAGCTAAACAATCGATAGCTTTGACATCAGACATATTAGAGCTAATTGCTGAATCAACATTCTCACATAAAGCCCGCCACATCACCATTGGCTCCCAGCTTAAACCAGCTGTGTTGTTAAGAGCATTTCGAACAATCACTGGTTCACCTTTGGACCAATGCTCTTGGAAATGCAGAAGTTCTTCTTGCTTCAGGACATCCAAAGAATCAGGAGAATAAAGGTAATTGTCACTAGATCCGTCCCTCGAAGCTGCCTTCCTCTTCATACTACTCATATCAGAAGAACATCTACAATATGACATTGGCGGTTTGATACTATAAGAGGCTAAGAATGTTTCTGCCTTTTGCTCCAAATCTGACATCCAAGTCACTGGTAAGATTCGCTTAAGCTCCAGCACAGAGTCCCCGCAACCTCCTAGCTCTTTTGGCGCACACCGTATGCTTCCATTTTCATCAGCATTCCACTTGATGGATGGAGTTTTAGTTTCATCCTCGGAAACAGAAGAAGAGCTCGGTTCTGCAGCTTCGCCATGTATATACCGGGTCCCTCTGTACTCGAATTGTAGCTGACATTCCGGGCGGTCAGAAAGCCAACCTCCACGGATCTCTTGGCAACAGTTCAGACACAATTCATATGAACACTTTGGACAGCTTCGATGCAAGTCAACAATTGATGTTGCACAGTGGTTACTAGAGCAACAAAGACATTTCAGTGATATATAAGATAGATGTCATGTAACTCTTCAAACACATGCAACAAAAGGATGATACTTACCAGAAGACACGCTCTTCATTTGAGCATAGACTCTCGGATATATCAACTTGAGAAGCCATTGAATCTATAAACATATCAATATGTTATCTTGTAGCAAGAAAAAATCTTGTCTTAGTAGTAAAAGGGAGAACCATATATACCTTGAACCTTAGCCTCGGTTTCGATTTCTTGATCTTGTGCTTTGCATAACTTTTTCAGGAAAGGAAGCATCGCCACAATCAAGAAGCGAAGATGATAAAATCTTTCGTATTTATCGAGCTTTCTCTTAGATGTCTGCAAGACAAATAGATACATCTCTATTCACACCAAAACAAAAATCGAACTTGCGGTTCTTGATCTATATAAACAACCACCACATATTTTGTTAAGAATGCAACTCATACCTCGATTAAACCACTAGAGTGCAAACATGTGCAGCAGTTGCAAGTTCCTCGGCAAAAGGGACATTTTTCAAGGATATCATCCGTGGACAAATGGGGATACCTGTCACAAATCATAAGATTGTAATTGACGATATTGAAACCTATAGGCAGTGTCATTAAAATGTAAGAACAGAAACTAACCATTTCTTTATGCATGGAAAACAATACAACCTCACTTCACAAAAGGTGCAAATGAAAAGATATCTTCTTTCCCCTTTAGAGCATTGATGGCAAATTGCAAGCTCTCCCAAATTTGCCTGTGTAGGGAAGAAAACAAATCAGAAAAAAGTTGAATACAGTTTCATCACATGATGTTTTCTCATTGTGTAAGAACAAATGCTACCTTTAAACTCCTTGTCATGCTTCTGCAGTCATTAAAGTACTCGGTTTTCAGATAAGAATCCGAAAGTTCAGACTCAGAACGCGAACTCAAAGCGCTAACATCAATCTCGTTGTTAACCAACCAAGTATCCACACTGACTGATTTCTTGCTCCTGCTTCGAGATGTTGCCTTGCTGGAAGGAACTAGTTGGAGTTGTTGTTCGCATTTCTTTTCATCATCAACAACAACTTCTTCTTCTTTCCATGTAGTTGCTCTCTTTTTAACAGAGCTCCTCTGCTTCTTCTCATTCTCTTCACACTTGTTCTCATCATCACATTTCCTCTTTCTTGAAGATTTCGTTTTAATCTCATCAGCTTTAGACCGTTTCCGTCTTTGATTAGCCACTCGCTTAGGACATTCCACACTAATCTCTTCTTCTATGTCTGATGAACCACTGCTAAGACTCGTTGCCTCAACCGGTTTCTTCTTCTCTGGCCAACAAGTTTCTAAAGAAATATCCTTTACACCATTATGCTTGAGAATCACTCCGTTAGTAGCAACTTCACCCTCCATTTTCTCAATTTCACCTGCCAATTCCATAACCAAATCGTCAGAAAATTCAAATTCAGACTCAATTTAATTGGACTCCAATCTTTTTCTAATATCAAACTATGGTTTCACAGATTACGAATGGGTTGTTGAATCAAACAATACAGAGGTTTTAAAACTTTAACATCACAGAGACAAAACCAAACAAAGAGATTAACACGAGTCAAGAACAGAATAAAAGTAGAACAAGAACTGAGAAAATGAAACGACAGAAACTAAAAAAATCACGGAAATATGTCAGAGAGAGTAGCATCATCACCTTTCTGATTAGCTCAAATCAAACAAACACAGAAGAGTTCTTCCTGGACAACCCTAGATTCCGGTGAGAGACAGTGAGGCGATGGATAGCTGTTGAGTCCGACATGAAACAAAGAAGAAATTTAAAAAAACATGAGATTGTGAAGAAAGATATGTCCGAAATGTTGTTCTTTAAGAGTTTCTGAGAGATTTAAAAAAAAGAAAAAGAGAAAGAAGTACAAAATTTAACAGTCAAAGGAACAAAAGTTTTTATGAGCGCTTCTAAAGTAAGCTGCTAGCGACTGTTTCGTAGTACCGTACGTTTTGGATATGAGTGGAACCACGCACTCTTCAGTCGCGCGTGACGATTTTAGAACCGAAGCACCGATTCGCTCTCAGTCACATCCACCGAAGCTTTTTCATTTCTTATCGGAGAAAGCAATTCAATTCAATTAATCATCGGAATACACGATATATATGCAGATTTTATTCCTACTTAAGATTTTTAGTTTGATATATATCACAGACTTGGACGTTAAAATCTATGAATTTCTGATTCTGTAAATAATGTACAGATATGTTAGTACAGTTGGAAATAAAGAAATGTATTTTCTATTTCAAATTTTTGGTCAACAAATATGTTATTTTGATTGGCTATAGAAGAAATGTTATTATTTTCTTTTTCTTTCCCATCACAAAGAAAATATTTTTTTTCTTAATATGTATGTAGAGATATAAACATTCAAACTGTGTACAATGTATCTTAATTTTGATATAAAAAGCAAATACGACTTACCATTCTACATTTATGAGTATTTAATCTTCTTTTTTTGCATTTACTATTATGGTGGTCAGATTTTTTTTAAATTGTTAGCATTTAAGGAGAAAGTTTTTTTATGAAGAAAATATCTACAATAAAGTGTTGACTAATCAAAAGAGACTAAAGTGTCTTGGTTTTTTTTTAAATGGAAGTTAATCTACTAAAAATAGAAGGAAACCAATTCCAATGCTGTTTATCGACAGATGTTTGGTTTTTCTTTTTCTATGGTGTGAGCAATAAGGAGATAGATTCTTTAGCATTGGCTTGTTTTTCCTCGACAATTGTTACATAAATTTCGATGGGACTTCAGTAAAGAATTTTTTAATATACTGAAAACAACTCAAAAGTCAGAACCAAAAATATTCTCATAATATACAAAATCTGACTAAATAACTAAAATTCCCAATTGATATCGTTTCTTTCTATACCGTATATATCCACACCCGGTTTAAGTGAATCAATGTGTCTTACTTTGAGGGTGGTGAACGCGAAGAACCGCGGCTTGCATGGCTAACAGCAGGCGTATTTATCCGGGACTGACGTTTGGTCGGTACAGTAACACACTCTTCATCCGAATCTTCGATGCAATAACCGGATATTTCATCAAACCGGCTATCTTCATAGTCGTTGTCTTTGAAAACCGGATGAATGTATGCTTTTTGAAGATACGGTTTCAGATTAAAATTGGGTTCTCTTGCTCGTTCCAATGTATCTTTGACCATAGCTTCCTGTAAACCGAGCCTTATGATATCAATAACATATACTTAACCAAACCAAACCAAATAGAGTTACTTAACAAGTGACAAAACCTCTGTTTTATGAATATGGTTTTAGTAACAAAGTGAGATTTTTATCTACTAACCTTCAAGGGGTGACGGAGGAATGCTGGTTCATACCGGCCTTTGCAGTACCGGTGGAAGAAAAAGGTTATGATCGGTAAGAAGAGTAGGAAAGGCGTGGACTGAGCAGCTCCCTTAGTGCTTAATAGTCCCATCAAAAGGATTTGTGCGATGATCAATGCTGATATTATACGACCATGAACATCTGGCCAGAACCTAGCCGCGCTTTCATATTCCTGATTATACACATTTATGATCTGCAAAAAGGCAAAATCAGCAATGCAAGAAAGTTCAAGAAGTAGAGAAGGTTTAGTGTGCTTGTGTTATAACAAAGGAAGAATCTTGGTTTAACCAAAATTTGGAAAAGCTTGACAAGAGAAAAGAATCTTGAAGATGTTAAAAGAAGAAACAGAATTTGTTTTACTAACCTGATGACGAAAGACAAGGTAAGCCAATGCGAAGAAGATGATAATGAAAGGGAGTAGAACTGGAGTCACAGGAGCGTAGACAAGACCGAGGAGGAAGTAGAGTTGAATCCGAGGCTCTGTCGCATGATAATTGATCTGTCCCGGGTTCATTGCTTCTTCTCTATCCTTTTCGGTTTTCACCAATAAGGAGTTCTTTATATGGAAAAAGATAAGAGGTTTCAGCCTCAGAATCTCCCCTGCAATACCAGCCCAACCGTCCACCATTATATATGTGATAAAAAACGTTGCTTTTATCGGTATCGCTACCCCAACCGTCTTAGGAATCCTAACAAGTGACAAGTGCAACAATACATAAGCTCAAGGATCTATATCTGTTCCAATGGAGACAGAGAAAGAGAAAAGGGAACTTACTCCTTTGCGGATTGTTTTAGGAAAGAATCAAGCTGTTCAAATGCAGAGCCGGTGATTACGCTTCCGAGGAAGACATTGATGAGATTAAAGATATAATATCGAAAAGCCGCTCTTCTCTCTAACGATGATAACGATACAAACCCTTCGAACTTCGACATTACCATCAAAATGCTTGGCAGAAATATTAGAAAGAGCTTTAACACGATACCCGGAAGAAAACCTTGGATAACCGATTTGAAAAGATCGCTGCAAAACATAGCAAATTCAACATCTAATTCATATAAGTAGGCAATACAATGGAGAGAGTAAGAGACAGAAACATTACTTCTCGATGATGGATTTCAGGAAAGGAGCATTTTTCTCAATGCCTTCGATGCTTGCAAGGGATTGAACAAAGGCTATTGGAATCATGAAGAAGAAAGTGAGGAAGAAGAATGCAATGTGCATTATAAGTCTTCTTACTGTTAAAGAGACATAAGGTATTGCAAGGTTCGACCAAAACACTTCTCGTGCCTCGGGAGCCCATTCAGTTAACCATTCAGTCGGATCACTCGACTGTTGAGTCTGTGCACTAACCGCAGCACCCCACCGTGTTTTAAACGAGACAAAAGCGGCTGGCATTACACTTGTATCATCTTTCTTCACTTTTTTCCTCTCCTCCATTATCTAATCAAGAAACCGAAAAGATAAGTCAAGTTTGATTATTTCCAACTGAGAAACCGTTGTAGGAAGAAATGATACTTACTTGCTCGTTTAATTTCTCGATTTCAGCTATATAATGATCGATTGCGTCAACTTTCTTTCCCCATAGCCCGAGAAAACCCGTCTAGTTTCCCAAAGAACACAACATGAAACAGATTAGATACAAGACAAGCTTCTTTAAGTTTGTGTCTAAGACCACTCAGTTACCTTTATCCTCGGCTTATGTTCCTGGTTCCTTGTATACTTCAATTGGTAATAGTCAAGCCAGTTCTGTGTGCTCTTCTTCTGCTCTACTAATGCTGCCAAATCGTTTGCATTGTACACAACCTGGGTATAATCAACTTCCATAATTTAAACAAAACCCGAGGAAAAAGACTGATTCTTTCTAAGCAATGAATGAGCTTATAACCTGATGCGTAAGATAATGGTCCGGATGGTTAACTAGAAAGAAATGTTCCACACTGTCACTAATGGACTCATCTGGGTCCGCTGGTACGTTCCTAACCAAAACCTGGGAAAGTAACTGGCTCAGTCCAAGGTTCTAACATCAAGAAACAAAACTGATCACATATAATTGCTTTACCGTGAACTGATCAGGGCGCCGTTGCTCGTTCTGGAGAAATGCCAAACGCATAGCAGCTACTTTCTCATACTCTTTCATAAGAACATAGCAAGTCCAGAATGTGAATGCGTAAGCCATCACAAGGTGAGTCCAAAACCTTCCAAAGTACAAACTTTGAAGTCACAGAGGGAAGAAAGAATCATCAATATGAGATTTTTTGGGATAATTTGCAAACCTGTCTGATCCATTTTCGATATTCGAGATGGATAACTTATCAATATCACTAGATGTCACATTACGAAGCTTAGCTAGTTGCAGACCATGACTAGTCCAATTGACAGGTACAAGAATCGACCAAGCAAGTAACGCTATCGGTACAAAGATCTTAAGCCTGAAAAAAAACAGAGAAAACAACATTAGTTTTTAAGATCATACTAATCAAAAGCAACAACCTTTCACAAGCAAATCACAAAAACATTAGTACCCTATCAAGTAAATCCTCAAGTAGACAGCAGAATCCAATCCAGCATGATCAATAAGCTCAGGCTCAGGCATCTTTAGAGCCGCGGGCATCCAGTTCAAGAACCGGAGGTATGAGCCTAAGTTAACATTGACAAACTTGCTGACAAGAGCACCTGAATGCAAAGGGCTGCTTCTTATACCTTTGAGATACCATTTAGGGAAATAAACCCTATCGTTGAATGGTTGAATCCTCAAGATTGCAAATGCCAAAAGGAAGATGATTGCAGTGAGTATGTTGATTGCTGCTGCTACTCCAATATCTCCTAGTGTTGCCATCTTTTTTTAACTCTTAGCTTAAATCTATTTATCAAATAAATGAATCTCCTTTGGGAATCAAACGCTTCTTCTTCACCTGCAAAATCAATTCGAACCCTTTGAAATCAAAAACTTCACCTACAAAAATATTCATTCAAAAAGCGTGTGATATATGTACAGATTATGGAAATTTATATTTCTTAGATATAAAAAATTCTACATTTTACCGAAAAGGAAATTGGTAAAGAGGAATTGGTAAGATAAGATTTTCAGAGTATTCCAAAAAGAGTGAAGATATATCTCTACATTTTAATATCATACCTTAATACGTCTCTTGTTCCTCTCATTTTCATATTACTAGTAATCAATAAAAAGAACAGAATTTATGCACTAGTATAGCAGTGACTAGAACCTTTAAGAAAAGATTTCAATTCAATTCAACTCCTAGATCAAAATCTCAAAGAGACCCAAAACCCAGAAAAAGAAGTGTTTTTTTGCAGTAACGTCTCTTTTTGACAAAGAAATACCATTTTCCTAGAATTTCTGTATAAGCAATCTAACTTATAGATTACTCAAATACATAGAAATTAAAATTGAAGAAGAAATTGAAGACAAAGCTAAAAACACCAAATTAGAGAAGTAAGAGATACCTTGGAATGACACTCTTATAGAGAAGCTTAAACAGTATTCACCAACTCTTCAGAAAACAGAGATCTTGGAGAGATCGGTCTTATTCTCTGTACATACATACACCCAGGAAACAAAAATAGAGAAGCTATGTCGGTTTTTAGCTGTGGAAAACGCTGAAAAAACACGGAATAGGAATAAAGTGAGGACGAGGAAGATGAAGAACTTTTTTTTTTACTTTTTAATGTTTGACAATGGAAAGATTTTTTTTTATTTTGTTCTTTAGCATTGGGTGAATAGAAAAAGGTTGAGGGTGACGTTGGTCTGCGTATAGTCTTTGTCTCTGTGGCTCCCTTTTTCTAGTTGAATCCTTGATTACTGATTAGTAAAGCGTTTACTTCACTTAAACACATGTCTTATGCTGTACTGTATTCAATCAGTGAATATGAGAATTTGAAAGGAATGAGTCAAAGTGTAATGAAAATATAAGGATCTTATGAAGTAAGAAGATAATCCGTAGATTGTTAAGTAATTATTATAATTAATTTAGTGCATTGGTATTAGATTTGATCCTAAAATCAGCTAGCTGCCACGTGGGGCGGCAACAGTGGAAGTCGCGTATGTGCCACGTGGGTTATGCATTGATCGAGCTTCTGGAGAATGTCACGCGCAAGTTGGAGCGTGAATGCCACCACGTTAATACTTTAAATTCACATGGGAAGCGGGAGATTGCTGAACGACAGCGTTTCAAAGTCAAATCTCAATTTCTTAGTGAAAAAAAAATCGACATTGAGATTGATCCCATGGACAAGATTGAACAGATCAAAGAAGGAATCGAAGAGGAAATAGGCATTCCTTCTGATGATTTAACCGCCGAACATTATAACCGACTACGTGGTAGTGTTATTCATCGTTTTTGATAATCGATCGAGGTTTGGTTCTATTGTCTTGGTTTTCTATTTTTTTCTTTTATTCTTCTGTTGTATTTCTCAATGTTAATCACTGCTTTTGGTTCTATGAAAATTCTGACTTTTAGACCTAGTTTTAGAGGAGTTTTTGTTTTGTTTGTATGTTTTATGTTGAATTTATGTAGGATTTAATTGATAAGAAGCAAATTAGTCTGACAAATCCGAAAATTTTGGTATTCTCGTCAATTAATGTTACTAGGTGGGTTGTGATTCTACAAAAATATGAACCTTTTAGAACAATAAACCTGCAAATAACCTTATCTGGTAAATTAGAATGTCACACCAAAATCTTGATATTCTCTTGAATCACATAATAAATAAATAAACAAATATTCATTACAGAAATGAGAAAACTCAACTCGATTAAAAAGGTTACAAAATAAGGATAAATCGAACCAAAACCGGACGGCAAAAAAGAAAGAAAACAAATTCATCAATTTTTTTTTGTTTTTCAAACACTCAACCATAATATTCAATTGTCAATATAAAAAGGGATGAATTTGATATTTGAACTGTTTTTAAGTTTGGATAAGTTCTTAAAGGACTTTTGGGTGAATTTCAATTTTTATTTTATTTTTTATTAAAACTTCTAGAAGTATCAAGTAAACCATGAAATTTGATTGGGTTTTTTTTCAGTACAAAGAAAGATTATTAATGGATTACTTGATAAAAGGTATTTCAGTTTTTACCTTAATTTTGCTAAACGTTAATGAATTTTTTATTGATCTGATAAAATCTACTAAAATATGTTAAATAATGGATTTGTTTTGGAAATTCCAATGCCTAAAAAAAAGGAAATAACTCCAAATCCTTCAAGGCTTTTAACTATCCGAAGATATATATATTTTGATTTGAGAGACAAAAGACAAGGTTGAGAGCGAGAGAGAAAACTTGAGTAAGCATGGAGATCAAAGTGAAGACTCTGACGGAAAAACAAATAGACATTGAGATTGAGCTAACGGACACGATTGAGCGGATCAAAGAACGAATCGAAGAGAAAGAAGGCATTCCTCCTGTTCATCAAAGGATCGTCTACACTGGGAAACAACTTGCTGATGATTTAACCGCCAAACATTACAACCTAGAACGTGGTAGTGTTCTTCATCTTGTTCTTGCCCTTAGAGGTGGTTGTTGCTAATCTAGGTTTGGTTACAATAAGACTAGCTAGGTTTATGTCAATTGTTTTGGTTTTCTAATTTTTTTCTTTCTTTCTTTTCTTCTGTTTGATTTGCTTATGTTATATTGGTTGCTTTTGGTTCTATGAAGATTCTGAACTTTGACCTAGTTTTAGAGGAGTGTTTCTTTATTGTGTTTTAATTGAATTTTTGTAGGATTCAATTAATAAGAAACATATAAATCTCACATATCATGTGCACACCAAAATCTTGATATACTCTTCAATCATATAATGAAAAAAAAACATATATCATTACAGAAAACTCAACTCTTAAGAGGTTACAAAATAGGATAAATTGAACCAAAACCGGACCCCAAAAAGAAAACAAAAAAATGATCAAATATTATTGATTCATGCATGACACATACATTCTTTACATCTTGGGTAACGGTAAACGCTGCGTCCATTAGGTCTAGCGAATACATGTTTCGTCTGTCTAATCGCTTTTCTTACTCTTTTCTCAAACACGTTCCACTCAATCGTACTGTTCTTCAACAATATGTCCGAAAGTCTCCGTTTGTTCGGTCTTATCGTCGGCAATTTCCCTCCTCCGTAATAAATCCGATAACCCGATACAAGAGATGATAACTGACTCCCTGAATCCGTCATCGCAAAAGCGTCTGCTGCAGCACAAGCGATGAAATCTAATGCCGCTAGCTACACATAAACCAAAGGAAAAAAAGATTAATACAAAATTGGTTTTTACTTAGGATTTGATGGTTTGTCTATGTTTAAGTTTTACCTGAGATGAAAAGTTTTTGAATGGTTGTAGTTCGGATTCTGTTAGTAACTTTTCTTTGGTGACTAGATTCGGGTATAAGCTAGTTAACACGGCTAAACGTTTTGATCCTCCATATATGTTTGCACCAGCTACGAAAACTCGGGTTTCGCGGTTGAAGCCAAGAGCCGCGAGCATAAGCACGGCTTCTTCGGGTGTTAGTGGACAAAGTCCTTCTGTCCTCAAAACATCCGCAGATCGGAATCTGAATAAAGAAAAGAAACAAAAACAGAGCAAATTAGGTTTAGAATCGAAGACAAGGAAGCTTGAGTTTGAAGTAAAAGGAACAAACTTTTTTTTTCTGGTTAAAGTTGAAAGAGATGGAAAGTGTTTTTGGCGGTAAGAATCCAACTCTTTCTGTTCTGTTTCACCTCCTCCGAAGTAACATAGAGAATGAGCCACCATGTCGATTTCAAACCGTAAATGGAGAGCAAGGTACTTAGAAGAAGAAGAAGAAGCCGCCTCCTCCTGCACCGGAGAATCAGACTTATTGTCCAAGATTAAGGAAGCATATTTTGGACCGAGGAGATGTAGATCAAGTGGTGCAACGTAAGATCCACTGCCCCGTAATCTCTTCACGAGCAATGCCGCAGTTTCTTGTATCCTCGGGACAAAGTTTAGCGCATGAAAGTTACATCTGCACCGAAGCCTCTACTTCCAAAAAGGTTTAGATAAAGAAGCTATAATCAGAGATATATAGAAGCGCGTAGAGTAAAAAAAATGTCTACCTGTAACTCAAACGGTAATGGATCAAAGGCTAAGCGGTTTCCGAATCCGACAAAATGGATTACTCTGTTCTTGAGTAGTATAGGGAGAATGTGTGTCATATAAAAGTCTGGTTTGGCTTCTTTCATCACTTCTATATCTGTCACCTTAAGAGGTAAAAGTGACAAAACATGAACAAAAAGAGAAGAAAGATGAGACTGTTCGCGTCAAGATTTGGGGAGAAATGTATAACTCACGACGCTACCGATTTCTTCAAGATTAAGAGATTGAAGCTCTTTTGGTAGCTCCTTTACTATCCGAATATCGGGCGACAAGTACTCCATAAAATGTTCCTCTTGGTAGATATCTCCAAACTGACTATATATGAAGTATTAATTAAAGTTCAATACATCGTTACAAATGTAAAAACCTCAAAAATGGCTAGAAAATGAGAGATAGAGGACGGAGAGCTTACAATAGTTACCTTGCATCTGTCCAAACGTCACTTAACATGAATTTGGGAATGACGAGAGCCGCATTGAGCAATCGAGCTACAACAACAATGTTACATACCTATGACGAAATCCATTGGTTATAGACTTATAGTCACTAGAGAATTTGAAAGATAAATTTGAAGGACAAGGAGAAGAAAACTTACAGCAACTCTTTGCTGATTAATCCCTCCGTTTGCAGTTACCATAATATATCCATTTTTGCCATCTAAAAAATCAGGCAAGTTAAACTCCATAGGAAACAAGCTTTAACCTAATTTTATAAAGAGAGAGATTGAATGAGACCGTCAGGAGTCAAAGAACGTTGATCCGCACAAGGCTTCCACGCCGAAGCTTGTTCCTTCGGCTCCTGCCATAAGTCTTTGGTCTCAAGTTTGTTCTGCTCAAAATCAAAACCATTACAATAACGGTTATCACGCATTCCCTATTAAAAAGAACAAAACAATGTTACTGAGAATTAGGAAGGATAAGATTGGTTTGTGAAGAATATATTTACCTCTGCCAAAGCATCAGTAGCCAAACTCAACATTCTACCATATGTTCCATTATATTTCATCTTCTGTTTTTCAAACTTTTTACGCTCTTCATTCTGATTCACACAACAAAAAGTTTAGATCAAATGAAACTTTAAGCACAAAACACAACTCTTCATATAGTCAATTACCACCATATAATAATTCAGTTATGCAACACAATATTTTATTTCAACTAAGATATCATTTTTCTTATCTTCTCTGTTTTTATAAATAAAAAGCTTTTTTTGTTGTATGTGAAAATGAGTGTAGCGCAAGAAACGTCAGTAATCAAGGAAACATGTCAATGAAGATTACGATCATTGGACCTGTGCAGAAACATGTTTTGGGTTCTCAGAGAGTCCTCTTCGAAGCCAGACCCGACCTTCGTGAAGGCGAGAGAGCATGAACCAATTAACGAGGCAAAAGAAACCCAAAATCGCCATAACGCCAATAGCTGTTTTAGCCGTTCTTTGATCGTTACAAGCTTGGATTCTCTTCCTCTTGCATCGCTTTATCGTTTGTTTTGGATTCGGGTCTCCAGCAAAGACGTAGAACCTGGTCGGACCGAGACGCGGCGAATGAGGCGGTGAACATCCGTAGACCCCAAGATCACGTGACTCGGGTCTCTCTTCGTCGTTAGGTCTTTCTTGTCCCATGATCAACAAAAGTCTCCTTTTCTTGGTCTCTCTCTCCTCTCTGTCTCTGAATTGACAAAAAAGGGAGAGAGAGAGAGACTAAACTAAAGGATGAAAGAAATTTCCATAAATAAGAAAGCGAAAGCTTTGCCGAATTTAACGAAGATAGTGAGAGAGAGAGAGAGAGAGAGAGATTATTTGAATTTCAGTGTGTCTGTTATTCTCTTCGTTAGAAAACTTCGAACATCATTAACGTTTAATGTTAGTCCTATAGTTTAGCTATTAACAGAAACAACCTTAGTGTTTTTTATTTCTTCTTATAAATATCTTTAATTTATCACAATTTAACATTCCACCAAGGCACCACTTGAAATATCATTTCACTTGCTAAGTTAGGATCTATAAACAGTTAACATACATGTAAAAGTTATGTGTTGTTTTGCTTTCAAGAAGCAAATAATAGACCCGTTAACAAAGCAACCTACCGGTATAATTTGATATGAAAATGACCTTGATGTATCTCTAGAACCTACCAGCATTAGGTTTTACTATTTTCTTTTAATAGGGTTTACTGGTAAGCAAAAGGTGGTTTAACAGTTAACCTCACAAGTAACGATATGTTGATTTTAGTAGCTTAAGATTTTCCTAATAGAAACCAAAAGAACTTTGTATTAAATTTGAATTCTGACTTTAGAACTTTGTATTAAAATTAGAATCTGACCTTGATGTGTATATAGAGCCTACCAGGACTTTTAGTGTGTTGAAACAATAATTAGCCTTAAACTAAATTTGTACTTTAAAAACATCATAAAAATTCAAGTAACGCATATGTTGACAAAAAGTAGCTTACGATTTTCCTAATAGACCCGCAAAGGACTTTTTTCTAGACAGACTCCGACTTTAGATCTTTGTAGTAAATTTAGACCATGTAGTATAATTATCTTATATGTTGAAGAAACACGAGAGAAATAATATTATAATTATCTTATATGTTGAAGAAACACGAGAGGAATCAACTTAATCGAAATGTTACGGACACGTAATATTCAAGATAAAACAAGACTGATGCGAAATTCCAAGGAAGGCAGAAAAGCAAAGGAATGGTGGTTAGTCGAGAGACTATTGAGCCCCGAGTTCAAGAAGTAGAGTGTGGCTGAGAGAGTCTGAACCAGGTCCAGTGAATTGGATCGGACCTGCAAGTCGATAACATTCCCGCAAAGGGATTAGAATCTGAAACACAACAGATGGTTTGTCAAAAAAAGACAAGAAACATGCAACAAACCTGGGCTGATGTATCGGTTCTTCAATGCCCATTCTTCACGCAGTGATGCGAATTTCTTAAATGGTGCACCTGCAGAGCTCAAAAAGACAGTCAGCAAGACAATCTAACCGCCAATCGAAAACTATGAAAAGGGAAGGGAATCAAAGGGTCACCTTCAAGTTCCACCATTGCTTTCTTGATCACAGGCTTGAACTTACCTGCAAGTTGAAATCAACTCTGATTTTTTAATATCTAGATTTCAAAATGTGTCTTAGTAAGCTTTATTGATTTATATTTCTGTACCGTGTCTCCTCTCGACATCCATCAAGGCTGTGAGAGCAGTCCCACCTACAGTCCATTCTTCCACAGGAGCAGCCAAGTTCCCAACCTGCGCCAATAAGTTAACTCATCTCATTCTAAGCACATACTAGTTTACCAAAGGCTATTATGATCACAGATGGAAAACAGATTTTAGTGGAAATGGTGGAGTACAAACCGAAGAAATTAGTCCGGTCTTCCCACTGTTGAGGAGTACTCCAGCGCCATAACCAAGTGCATAACAGTATGTGGCATCAAAATTTGTGGGCAAGCCGCATCTTCCTTCATACCTGTATTCAAGTTGATTACAAACCATAAATCAAGCTTGTATTATTCACATCAATAAATAAGCAATGTATTATATAACGATTTGGTTAACTGAAAGAACAAATTGCGTAACTTACCCGAAGAAATGTGACTGTCCCATGAATTGTCCCTTGTATGCACCAGCTTGCTTTCTTTTCTCCAATTCAGTTTCAACCATTTGAATAAGCATCTTCTCAGTCTCAATCTTAGCAACCTATTGAGATGAGGACATGGTATTATTAATAATGATTTGTGAGAGATGAAGCTAACTGCATTGTGGTGGAAATTTAGTACGAGGAGACAGGACCATGATCAATTACCTGGACATTTCCGTGTGGGTCTCTCTCAAGCATCAGCTGTTCCTGAATTGCTTCAGGCAGAAGATCAAACAGCTTCAGGGATTGCTCGGTGAGCTTCTTCTTCCACAAACCATTTTCATCGACAACCTCATTTGCCAGAATTTCATTCAGTTCAGCAATGAGCTCTTGGACCTGAGAAGTCATGAAATAAAATTAATCATCAGTTAAGAAGAACAATTATATTAATCGGTTTAAAAGTAGTAGATTCTATTTTTTTACAATGACAACACACCTCAGGAATAAAGTCGATCAGACCTTCTGGAATCAGTATGACACCGTAGTTGTAACCAAGTTCAGCACGTTTGCAGATAACATCCACCATGTAGTCTGTGACATTCTTCAAAGTCTGCTTCTGGGCAGAAACCTGCAAAAAAGTATTTCCAGATCAAAGTTGAGTAAATATAAACTGATCTAATGAGGCATGTGTGAGGTCTCTCTGAACCAATAACCCCATATTGAAATGAATAATTTGCTTCAATGGAAAAGTGTCACAAATATGAATCTGATTTGCAGTCTAATTCTATCATCTACACGATTAAGATTCAGATATCTTTACGGTAATTTGAATTGAAGTCAACCAAAAACGTTACCTCTTCTCCAATAATGGTTATGTTTGGGTGAGTTTGTAAAGCACACTCAAGCGTAATGTGGGAAGCAGCACGACCCATAAGTCTTACAACTGCAATGAAAATGTGATACAGCATGTAAACAAATAGGGCACAATAGAAATGATGCAACTTCAAGAAATTTTGTTAAACATTTACTTACAATGATAGTACTTTCCAGTCGACCTTGCATCAATCATGACGTTTCCGATCATTTCAGAGTAAATCTGCATAGGCATTAAAATGTTTTTAATAGGCTTTTTCCAACATAATTCTTCTGGTGGAACAAGAAATTAGATTCTTGACGAGGAATTGAAACGAGAGCAAAGGATTGGTTATGTAATAACTTATGTAACAATTGATAAAAAAAAAAAAAAATGATCAAAACGGAATATCACCTTGCAAGCTGTATCAAACCCAAAACTAGTAGGAACCTCTTTGCATTTCAAATCACCATCAATGGTCTTGGGGCACCCAATGACTCGGGTTTTCAAGTTCTTACTCCTAATTATACAAGTAGATAATAAGTCAAATGCTGAATCAGCAAATATTAAAGATTCTGGTCACATGGATCTTCAAGAACAACTACTTTCGCCTAAGATAAATAAGTTTCAACATAACAGATTCAACTGCAAGGTTTACCTGAAGTTTTCAGCAAGAAGGCAAGCATTGGTGTTGGAATCATCTCCACCGATAACCACCAACCCATCCAAATCAAGCTTCTTTGCTGTTTCTTCAGCTTGTTTAAACTGCACATGAGAGGCATATATAATTACTCACTGCACGAAATAGAGGCTTTGGAAGCAGTAACAAATATCTTTTCAAACCACAAAAAAATATTCAACCTGGTCAGGTGTTTCAATCTTGTCTCTTCCACTGCAGATCATGTCAAAACCACCCTGTTGAGACCAAAAAAAGAATTATAACCACATCGACTTAAAAAGACAAGTATATTTAACCAAGGACTAATGCTCCACATCTAGTGGAGTGTAAATTCAAATCTTGTGGAAGGATCTGAATCCAAGTACCTGGTTTCTGTAAGGCTGAATATATTCAGCATTCAACTCAACATATTTGCATTTCATGATACCAGCTGGACCACCCTTGAACCCGTAAAATGTGCTACCTTTCGCACGCTCTTGCAGGTAATCTAACACGCCGAAAACAAAATCAAGAGTGGAACAATGTCAGCAACTATTCTACAAAAAAAAAAAAAAAAACAT
>Ga0041059_1001442_pt1 | contig 18805 bp, 21 predicted proteins | sample AraColnosormetaG_FD_56232 | JGI IMG/M metagenome (GOLD analysis project Ga0041059, IMG submission 56232) | Arabidopsis roots microbial communities from North Carolina, USA - Col MF nosort | ecosystem: Host-associated > Plants > Roots > Unclassified | place: USA: North Carolina | collected...
ATAGATGAGGAAAATTATGGTTTTGCCACATAAGCAACATTGTCTTTCTTAAAAAAAAATATTATAGGGGATATAATTTTAAAAATCAACCATCACACTTTTTGTCGGTTTGGTTTTTAACCAAACAAACAAAAATTATTACTTTGAGAGGTAGTGTTCGAATGGATTGGCACACATTTCTAAGTTCTGTGAGTGAATAATTGATCTATACAAATCAAAATAAATAGTTTGGTCCCATTTTGAATTTTGTCTAGACATTAATTCTTACAGTGCTATATATCGCTAAAAGCCCTTTACTAGAGATTAAAAAAAAAACATATACATTAAAGTGAACTAGAGAACTAGAGAACAAAACCAAATATGAGTTTAAGCGTTGAGCTCAAGGATTTGGAGGTCTTAACAACGAACGCAAAGCAAATACAAGATGATGTATTGAAGGAGATACTCACACTTAACGCCAACACAGAGTATCTCAAACGTTTTCTCGATGGAAGCTCTGATAAAGAGTTGTTCAAGAAGAACGTACCGGTGGTGAGCTACAATGATGTCAAGCCTTATATCGAACGTGTTGCGAATGGAGAGCCCTCGGATGTGATTTCAGGTGGAACCATTACAAGATTCGTCCAAAGGTACATAAATATATCATTATGATTAATCAATGGATCAAGTACTAGTTTTGATTTGGAGGTGATGGTTGTGTGTAGCACGGGAACTTCAGGAGGGATACATAAAATATTTCCAGTGAACGATAAGTACATAGAGAATCTTGGATACCTTTTGGCTGTATCCTCTCTCATTACTTCCAAGTAAGTCCTTTCTTAACCGTTGCTACACAAATTATAAGTTATAAATATTGGCTCATAGATTTTAATGATTTAGAAATCCAAAGAAAAATCGTGTTATTTTAAAATCGTTTGTGGAATCATTTATTCATTAATTGATTCAAAATTTAATTAATAGATATTTATTTTGTTTTTTGTTTTCTTAGCTTCCACGACTAAGATTGATCTCATTCTACTTTATAGACATTTCAGTGACAAGGTAGATGAGAAAGGAAAGAAAATGGCGTTTCTTTACAACAGATTAGAATCCAAAACTCCCTCCGGATTAGCCCTTTCTTCATCATTTACAAGCTATTTCATGAGCGATTACTTCAAAAACCGGTCATCAAAATGTAATTCTGAGTACACAAGCCCCGACCAAGTCATATTGTGCCCCGACAACAACCAAAGTGTGTATTGTCATCTTCTATGTGGGCTTTCCCAGAGAGAAAAGGTTGTGGGAGTTAGTGCAACATTTGCTCATGCCTTAATCAAAGCAATAAATGCTCTTCAAATTTACTGGAAGGAATTGTCTAGTAATATCCGGTCAGGTCATGTTAGTGAGTGGATCACTGACCTTGACTGCAAAAATGCTGTCTCAGCCATTCTTGGAGGACCTGACCCTGAATTGGCTGATGTGATTGAACAAGAATGCAGCCACAAGTCATGGGAAGGTATCATCACACGACTTTGGCCCAAAGCAAAGTTTATTGAATGCATTGTTACAGGACAAATGGCCCAATACATTCCAACATTGGACTTCTATTCCAACAAGCTTCCTATAGTTTCCATGGTATATGGGTCTTCTGAAAGTATATTTGGGGTGAATGTGGATCCTTTATCCAAACCACAAGATGTGTCCTACACATTTCTGCCCAATATCTCCTACTTTGAGTTTCTACCTATTGATCATGAGGAAGATATGAACACCATTGTTGATCTTGTCGGTGTCAAGCTAGGGTGCTATTATGAAACCGTGGTTACTAGTTATTTTGGTCTACACAGGTATCTTATTGGAGATATTCTACAGGTGACTGGATTCTACAATAACACACCTCAATTTAGATTCGTACGCAGAAAGAATATTGTGTTAAGCGTCAATAGTGAAGCAACAACTGAACAGGACATTTTAAAGGGGTTGGCTAGTGCGACCCTTGTTCTTGAGTCTTCAAATTCAATGTTGACGGGTTTCACATGTTATGCGGATATCTCCAGTTTTCCAGGTCACTACGTCTTTTACTGGGAACTCAAAGCAAAAGATGTTGACGATGTTGTTGAGCTTGATGAAAATGTATTGGAAGAATGTTGCTATGCGTTAGAGGAATCGTTTGATGCTCTTTATAAAAGACTAAGGAGTAAAGAAGGGTCAATTGGAGCTCTAGAGATAAAAGTGGTGCAACAAGGAACATTTGATTCTCTCATGGAATATTTCATCTCCAAAGGTGGTTCGGTTGCTCAATACAAGACACCTATGTGTATCAACTCTTCGGAAACCTTAGCAGTTCTTGAAGATAAGGTTATTGCTCGATTCTACAGCCAAAAATCTCCTCCTCTTAACTTATAGTTCTTTGTATTATAATTTCTTTTAAAAGTCTTGGAAAACAACATGAAACAAAGCACTTATGTTGTTTGTATGCCTATATATGGTTGCATGTTATAATAACGGAAACGCGTGTAAGTAATGTTATTTATAAACATTTTCACAACTAGCACCACAATTAGTCCATTTTCTTATCAAATCTTGCAAATCTTTGTACTTGATGATAGAAATGGCTTTGTCTCTAAATTTTTACAATTGAAGTTCTTTCGTTATGTAATATGATCAATATTGTCCCTTGTGATTTATAATATGCTATAAAAAGTTTATTTTTCTACAGGTCAAAGAAAGGATCTTGGTAGTTTTATTTTTGTTTTGTTTCCTAATGCTATATCTAATCTAAGAACATGCAATTTTACTGTATCAAAATGTTAGTGTCAATCCAAATGATTAACTTAATTCCGATTCTACTTTTGTAGATAGAATCTATAAATAGACTAATGGACATGAAACTGACAAACTTTCAGATGAAATTTGTGTACTAAACCAAATTAAAAAGTTAGCCCAATAATACTATTCGGCCCAAGAAAGAAGCCCAATGAAAAACTCTCAGCGTCTTCTTCCCCGTCGTGGCCGTCATTTGAAAGGGTTGTGGCACCTACGCAGCCTCACAAAAACCTCACCTTTCCACCATAACATTGTTTCTGTTCTACTTCACAGAAGAACAGAGACAAAAGAAAGAACGGGTCTTTGGTCGGAAAGTTCGACTCTTTTAGCATCTTCAGATGTTCTAATCTCGAAAAAAATGCAACTTTACTCTGCAATTTTCCGAGGACATATCAGACCTAACGCCGTCGTCGGTGCTGCCTCCATGTTTATTCAACATAATTCCATCCAGCTTCATCGGAGCCCTAAATTGTTGTTGAGACCTTCCTCTGTAGTAAGGTCTCTTCATTGCCGGAGGTCAGGTGGATTGGTTACGCATTCTCAGAGGTCAAGGGTCTTGTGTGTGAAAGCAGCTCGTGGTGATGCTTCTTCTTCGACTCTTGGAATAGAGTGGAGAGCAGCTAATTTACCATATTTTCAGAGGCAAAACTCTGGCTATGGACGTATTGCTTACAATGACTATGAATCAAGTGATGAGTCGGATAGAGATGTTGGGTCCTCTCAGTCTCAGCAAATGGTAAGTTGGCTTAAAGGGTGTTTTGTGGTTTCTCCAACACTTGTCAAAGTTGAGGTCTTTGACGTTTGTTAATTGTGTTTTAGGCGGGTTCGACTCTTGATAACATTGATCAATGGAGATTTAAACTAACTATGCTTCTCCGGAACAAAGAAGACCAAGAAGTTGTTTCAAGGGAGAGAAAAGATCGGCGTGATTTTGATCATATCTCTGCTTTGGCAACTAGGATGGGATTACACAGGTAGATTTTTGTTATATTACCAAGTGTAGTATTTCCTTGAGGTTGATTTAACTCTTTGGAAGATTATAGAGATATGTTCTGTTGTTTGCAGCCGTCAGTATTCGAAGATTGTTGTCATTAGTAAAGCTCCTTTGCCAAATTATAGACCTGATCTTGATGATAAACGCCCACAAAGAGAGGTATTTGAGTGATTCTTAGTGTTCTTTATATGCTTTTGAGTCTACCTTTTGTTTACCGGGATAGGGAGCTTATAAGAGATACCTAGTGATGCTAAGCTGGCTAATTAAGTTTCCTAAATAGTTAGGGTTCTTACATGTTTTTATGCTTTGTTCATTTTCATGGCGTCTTGGATATAAAAGGTGGTTTTGCCTTTTGGTCTACAAAGCGAAGTAGATGCCCATCTACATTCTTTCCTCGATCAGAAAAAAACATTGATTCCGGAGATGCCCAGGCAAAATAGTAGTGAAAGTTTAGCAAACGGTTATGGAAACTATGAGACACCAGAGACCGTGATGCAAAATAGTCTTGCTAGGGAAAGAATACTCCGCCCAAGAAGCTTACAACTGAAGAGCAAGCAACAGCAATGGGTGGTTGGTTTCTCAGAAGCTGTAGCCTTGTTATGATTTATGCTGTCAATCATTTTCCTTCTTCATATTTAGTTAAATATATCTCTGTCTTCTTTGGCAGGATTCTCCAGAAGGCCAGAAAATGGTAGGGTTTCGCAAAACCCTTCCTGCTTACAAAGAGAAAGATGCACTACTGAAAGCCATTGCAGCAAACCAGGTGAACCGCAATTCTTCCATTTACTTCATGTACATATATCAACTAATTTCTAACTGTTTGACACCCTGCGTGCCTTCGTGTGCCTCCTGCAGGTCGTAGTGGTTTCTGGAGAAACTGGATGTGGTAAAACAACACAGCTTCCTCAGTACATATTAGAATCTGAGATCGAGGCTGCCCGTGGAGCTACATGCAGCATCATATGTACCCAGCCTAGAAGAATATCGGCTATTTCTGTTTCTGAACGAGTTGCTGCAGAACGTGGAGAACAAATTGGAGAATCTGTAAGTTTTACGCTCTGTGACCAGTTTTTGTGAATTTTTTTGACACTGGAATATTTAATCTACCTATATTGATTTATTGGAATGAACAAATCTGATTTCAACACTATGACATAAGTGGAAGTTCTATAATGTGACAAAACTTATGGAGGTTGATTCGCACTCTCTTCTCTTGGAAGGTTGGCTACAAAGTGCGGCTTGAAGGAATGAGAGGGAGAGATACACGTCTTCTTTTTTGTACAACTGGTGTTTTACTTAGAAGGTTACTTGTGGATCGTAGCCTGAAAGGTGTGACTCATGTCGTAGTTGATGAGATTCATGAACGTGGAATGAATGAAGGTAAATTTTGGTAATTTACTAAAGGGAATAAATGCCATCAGTAACTGCCAGTATCATATTAACACACTCTTTCTCTTTTCTGTCAGATTTCCTGCTTATTGTCCTGAAAGATCTTCTTCCTCGTCGACCTGACCTAAAGTTGATTTTAATGAGTGCTACTTTGAACGCTGAGCTCTTTTCTTCTTATTTTGGTGGTGCACCAGCCATGCATATCCCAGTAAGTTTATGCTTACGCAGATTCTTTTGCTTAACATTTTTCTTTCTCCATATCCGGTGAAATGTAACTCATTTAGAAGAGTGTTTGAACTAAAGTGAAAATTCATGTACAGGGTTTTACATACCCTGTCCGAGCCCATTTCTTGGAGGATTATCTTGAGACGAGTGGGTACAGGCTGACAACATATAATCAAATTGATGATTATGGTGAGGAAAAGACATGGAAGATGCAAAAACAAGCTCAGTTCAAAAAAAGAAAATCCCTAATATCCTCTGCAGTAGAGGTACAGAAGAAGTTATGTTATATTACACTACATACATTGTATCTTCTCAGATTATTTGCGTAAAAGTATTCTTCTTCTGAATGTGTGAGCAGGATGCTCTTGAAGCTGCAGACTTCAAAGGATACAACTTTCGTACTAGAGATTCTTTGTCATGCTGGAGTCCTGATTCAATAGGCTTTAACCTCATTGAAAATGTACTCTGTCACATCGTTAAAGGAGAGAGACCTGGTGCTGTTTTGGTATTCATGACCGGTTGGGACGATATAAACTCCTTGAAGAATCAGCTTGAAGCTCATTCTCTTCTAGGAGACCCGAACAAAGTTTTGTTACTTGCCTGTCATGGATCCATGGCCAGCTCTGAGCAGGTAAATCTAGTGTCCATTATTTGCCTATCTATGCATACAAGTACAACACATGTTATAATTTTAAAATTTATCTTATTCTGCTCTTGCTGTCATTTTTTATGATGATGTTTTCATTTTATTTTCTACAGAGGCTGATTTTTGATAGACCTCCAGAAGGAATTAGGAAAATAGTACTGGCCACCAATATGGCTGAGACAAGTATCACCATCAATGATGTTGTATATGTGATTGATTGTGGGAAAGCAAAAGAAACATCTTATGATGCGCTTAACAATACCCCTTGTCTGCTTCCATCTTGGATTTCAAAGGCAGCTGCTCGCCAAGTAAGAGATAGACATAATGACTACTGCTCAAAGTAAATTTTGATTTATATTCGTGTGTAGTTGTATATAATTGTGCCTTTTCTTTTCCTCTATTACAGAGAAGAGGAAGAGCTGGTCGTGTTATGCCTGGAGAATGTTATCACCTCTATCCTAGATGTGTCTACGAAGCTTTTGCTGACTACCAGCAGCCGGAACTTCTAAGGACGCCGTTGCAGTCTCTGTGTTTACAAATTAAAAGCCTAGGACTTGGAAGCATTTCGGAGTTCCTCTCCAGGGCATTGCAACCTCCTGAAGCATTATCGGTATATTTCTGCTACATTTTTTTTGTTCTCTCCTCGTTGGGTTATCCTTTGGGTTTAACATTTAGTCTTGATGGTCATGTTGGTTTTCAGGTCCAAAATGCTGTTGAGTATCTAAAAATCATTGGGGCTCTTGATGACGATGAAAATTTAACACCTTTAGGTGTGTTTCTATGGGAGATTTTTCTGTTATCTTAAATATCTGTTTTCTCAAGTTCTGGCAGGAACTCATAATATGCTCTATGCAGGGAAAAATCTGTCAATGCTTCCTGTGGAGCCTAAACTTGGAAAAATGCTTATTTTAGGGGCTATCTTCAACTGTCTAGATCCAGTAATGACAGTTGTTGCTGGTCTTAGTGTCAGAGACCCATTCCTTATGCCATTTGACAAAAAAGATGTAAGTTATTAGTGAATGATTCATGTGATTCATTCATATTGCTTTTGGCGAAATGCTCCTCTCAGTTGACTGGAGGTCAGCAGAAAGCCAAGAAGTGCCTCTAGTTATTTACTTGATTCCTATTATTGCAGCTAGCAGAAACAGCAAGGTCCAAGTTCTCTGGCCGTGATTACAGTGATCATTTGACATTGGTTCGAGCATACAATGGTTGGAAAGATGCTGAAAGAACACATTCTGGTTACGACTATTGCTGGAAGAACTTTCTCTCTTCTCAAACTCTTAAGGCCATGGACTCTATGCGGAAACAATTCTTCAATCTCCTCAAGGAGGCTTCTCTGATTGATAACATTGAAGGTTGCAGTAAGCTGAGTCATGATGAACATCTTGTACGCGCAATCATTTGTGCTGGCATGTTCCCTGGAGTCTGTTCTGTTGTTGTGAGTCGTCCTTACCTTTGCATTTACTTTCAACCTCTTTTTTTTTCTTCTAAATTTTGTAGTTTTACCCTACAATAAACAATTCTCCCTCGCAGAATAAGGAAAAGTCAATTACGCTCAAGACAATGGAAGATGGACAAGTGCTTCTATACTCGGTGAGTCCATCTTTTTAGCTTACCAGTCTTCAAACTCCCCTATAGAGATCTTTAGTGGATGACCAACACCTGCTTTTTGTATTTTTCAGAGTTCTGTGAATGGCAATGTACCAATGATTCCCTTCCCTTGGCTAGTCTTCAACGACAAAGTGAAAGTTAATTCTGTGTTTCTGCGAGACTCTACTGCTGTATCTGACTCTGTTCTTCTTTTGTTTGGAGATAAAATCTCTTCCGGTGGATTTGTAAGTTATAATCACATCCTATTTTGTCAATTTCCTTCCTTGTTGTTCTTATTTTCACATCTGATTTACATCTTGTCGTCTCTGTGATCCCCATAGGATGGTCATCTCAAAATGCTTGGAGGATATCTGGAGTTTTTCATGAAACCTACTTTAGCATATACATACCTTTCGTTAAAAAGAGAGCTCGACGAACTTATTCAGAATAAGGTACAGTTCCAACCGTAGTCTTTAGTATACACCTTTTGTTGTTTTTACCCTCGTTGACAAAGTTTGTTTCTCGTCTTTTCTACAGCTTGTGAATCCAAAACTTGATATTCAACTATACGACAAACTTATGACTGCCATTAGATTACTTGTGTCAGAGGACCAATGTGAGGGCAGATTCGTCTATGGCCGGAAAGCTCTAAGCCCTACACCAGCAAAGAAGTTAAAAGATGTAGGGGCTCAGCTTCAGAACAGCGGTGGTGAAAACAACAAGAACCAACTTCAGACATTACTTGCCCGAGCAGGACACGGATCACCTGTGTACAAGACAAGACAGCTTAAGAACAACCAGTTCCGCTCTATGGTTACCTTCAATGGATTGGATTTCATGGGAAAGCCATGTGGTAGTAAGAAAAATGCAGAGAAGGATGCAGCTCATGAGGCTTTGTTGTGGTTACAAGGCGAGTCCAAGTCAAGTCTGAATGATCTTAACCACATGTCAATGCTCTTAAAGAAGAACAAAAGTAAAAACCACGCCAAGGCATCAACTAAATGGGGTTAACGGTTCATAGGAGATAACCAAAGCGAAAAGTGAACCTGCGATGGTATGGATTATTACCAACCTCATAATCTCTCAGGTTTGTTGTCAGAAAGAGTCGGGAGGTTGCACAAAAAAAAGAGTCGGGAGGTTCTTACAGACGAAATACTGAGTTGAGAGGGCTTGGTGGATTTTGGTTGAATTTTTCAGATTTGCAGATGATTTATTCGAGTTCTTGGCTCAGTTGAAGAATCAAGAACCCAGCCAAGAAGTTACTTCACAGCTCTCTAACATATTGCTCTGTAGGTTCTTGCAATATATTCGAGTAGTAAGGTCGAAAGAGAGTCGCTCGTGGGATTGGTCTTGTTATGTCTCTGTTCTTGTCTTAGTGTAAGCCTTACTTAGAGCTTATGATTCTTCTTTATCATTGTATACACATATATACATATTAATCTTAATATAAGATACTTAACCAGAGATTTCAATATTTTATTGTGTAGCTTCTTCTAAACTGTTTATTTTTCCTTCTGTGTATTCAATCATTCATCATTCGATCGATTAATTTGAGTTAGAAGACTTTGCACTTGCAGTTAGCAGCTTCTTATTCGGGATAAATACATGATGAAAAATTGATAATATATGTATATGATAAAGAAAAATCATTTTTTTCTATTGTAGATTGTGTTAGAAGGGAGAAATTAATCAAGAGAAGAAACTGTAATCTTTGGACTGAATAATGATTTGCCTTAACCCTCCTATTGATGATAAGATCATCAAAACAACTCCAAGCACTATACATACCTGTTACATAAGAATCTCATTGTTAGTTTGAAGCAAATTCAAATTTATCTTGTTTAAGCTAAAGTCCAAGGCCGGTTTTGAAAGTTAAGCACTAATTTGAAATAATGTAATTCTAAAGAATTAACGAATTTGGACCCAAAAAAAGAGATATTACCCAATTCGTCCACCACGACAGGCTAAACCTCTTTGGTTTATAGATTAGCAGCCACATTATGCAAGGAAGCTGCATAACAAATTGTAAAGCATACAAAGTTTATATATACACTATTTGAAATTTACTATACATGAAAATTAATCTGCGTTAAGTTCAAAATTTAAGAACCAATATATACACTTACAAAATACGATGTTGGAGCAAACGCAAATCCTCCAAAGAAAGCGAGAAGGCCCCCAAAGAACGGTATCATTATCCCAATGAACATCGTTAAAGCTGTCCTCACACATTATACAAAAATGTTACAAGTATTAATCAAATATCTAATTCAGATATATTCTTGAATACATTAATAATCATGCAAGACAAAGTCTAGATCTTCAATTATATTTTAACACGAATGTTGTTTAATTAAGTTGATAATGCAGACTCTATATAGTACATGCCAACGTACTTACCAACATAAACATTTCGTACAATGAAACGAAGAACTGTAGAGGGTTTGAAATTCAGTTTCTTAACCAGAAATGTCTCCACCATGTCGAAAACCGGCATCGCGAATATCTGCAAGAGTGCAAGTGGAAATTTTATATTTAGGATATCAAAATTTCGCAATGTGTCTCATGTAGTTCAAAACCTAGACTAACTTTTAAGAAGTGAATTTTGGACCGTAATGTGTCCATTCAGAAATCAGATAGATCTCAATTGATTGATCAATGAAACTTCCATGGATCGATTTAAAAATTATTGGACTGACCTGGTAACTACCAATGACATGCATAACGACGAACAAGTTAGCAGTTGCAATGGCCCAAACGGGCGTTTCGAGCGACATCAACACGTTATCCAAAACCGCGTTTCCGAAAACTCCATAGCCAACCAAAGCAACGGGGAAATAACACAAGGCCACAACCACGTAAGCCACCACCACTCCTCTCCACATAGGACCTTTAGAAGGGTTACTTGGTGTAGAGGGTATCGTTGCTTGGATCTCAAGCACCACATTGTGACCTGCATATGCAAACGCAATGCCCCCAAGTCCCGTAAAGAAGCTTAAGACTGTTGACGCGGTCGTGCCTGATTTGTAACCATATTGAACATCTTCTTGAACGCCCTTTGCGGCTGTTGCTGTCCACGCAATTGTCGAATAACTAAAAACACACATAAATGATGAATCATGTACCACTTTTTGAAAAAAAATGTAAAAATATTTTAGAAGCATACTTGAACTTTCATCATTTACAATATATCAGGTTTTCAGGTCATAAACTATGCACATGTTTAAATATAACTATGAGAATATAAGATTTATTAAGTATACCTAAGAGACATGACGGCCGCAACAAGAGAGACACCCGAGATGGAGTTGAAGTTTGGGAGATGAGATAAAACGAAATGAGAAGAAGCAAATATCATTATGAAGAAAGAAAGTCTGATCGGTGAGCAATCTTGACAGGCGATTTCGTGAAACTTCTTCAACGACTGTCCTCCGGTGACCATATAAACTATGCATACTCCAACCTTTATTTGTTAAAGAGTAACCAATATCAAGACTATATATAAAAAATGGTAGTATGACATTTATTTTATGTCAATAGTTTGTACTATCAAATCTGGAATGCTTACTTCAACAATGATTTGCTGAGGGACGATAATATAAAGGCCAAGACGTTCGCCAAATGCGAACTGACCAAGTTCATGATAGCGATCAAAGCGTTTTCCGGGAACCATCTCATGCATCTCCACCATTTGCCATAACGTGTAAAGTGTTATTATCCATGATAGTATCAGGACTGCTATGCCTGGTCCCCTAACATATATAACAAGACTTTGTAATATCACGAATATTACTAATCAAATCAAAAGTAAATTTATGTAGTAAGAAATTAAAAAACTACATATGTATTCAAATTACATCTTTTTGTATGTTCAAAATTTGCAAAGATTTGATGAAAACTAAAAATAATATATATCTTCTTACTTCTGTGAACAAAACTTAACAAATAAATGCAAAAGCAAACAAGTTAAAAGATAATGTGTTGAAAACAATCAAAATTGTGTACCATCCGAGTTGGGCCATGAAGAAAGGGAGACCAAGGACGCCAGCTCCAACCATGGCAGTCACGTTGTGAAACGTGGAGTACCACCATTTCGCGTTTCTCGATGAAGTTATCGGAAGCCAATCATCGATCTCTTTCTGTCTCTCAAGCTCGTCAATCTATGTGTAATCAAAAATGGAAAACCAAGACTAGTCTTCGTAAGTAAAGCCGATGAGATTAATACAAATGGGTAATGAATGAAAGGGTGATCTGACCAACCCGGTGGTCTAACGAACTTTGCTCTGGTGGCGGAGGAACTCCATCTGTCATCTGAATATACATTTTATCCGACAACCTGCGATAACTCTTACACTTTTGTTCTCCGGTAATCTCATTAATTACGGATGTGTATAAAATCTTGCGCTTGTAGCAGCTATAGATTGGAAAAGTCAACCTTTGTTCCGTTGACTTGTGTGCAAGGCACGAACGCAGTGGAGGGATCGTGGACACTTTAAATGCAAGTTGCTTTACTTATTTTCTAATCAAAGTTCCAAGTGTCCTATTAAACAAATGCTCTTCTTTTCTAATCAAAACAAATAAATGAAATCAACTTTGGTTCTACAAGCTCAAAACACGAAAATTCCTGCATTTCTTTCAAGCTAAAAGACCCCCCTACAAAGAAAGCAAATAGCAAAACACTTTGGGGAATTTCTAAGAGAACAAACAAAAGTTGCTATTGCGGCATATTAGCGTATAAAAGAGTAAAAAAGAGTTTAACTTCAGGCAGATCTCTGATGATTTGTAAGAACCGGTTCTTGCTTGGTTCAGCTGTAATCACATTCATTGTCTTCTCAATCTGTGGTAAGACCTTTGCCAATGGTTTCCCTGTAGCCAAACCGCCTGCTTCAGTCTGCGTTTCCATTTCCTCTACCAACACATCCGTGAAGCACTTGAGCGAAATTTCGACTATATTTGTGAATTCAGTGCTGCAACAAGAAAGACACCAAGAGATAAGTTTATTCCCCACAATCATCCAAGAGTGTAAGAAAGAGGAAAAATTGTGTGTTTATCTTAGCAGATAGACATTACTTACCTGATGAGTACTTCTCGAGTCTCAACCATGAGTTGATGAAACTTGGACACAGCTTCATCAGAAGAGTCACTTGTGGTTCTTGAAAGCTTTGTGTCTTGAGGCATCATTAAATAATCAACCCAGTGATGTGGGCTTCCAGTGCTCATAAACACATCTACAATCTGCATCACGGTTTCTTGAAGAACTCTTGTGGTAATTACATCCTTTAACTGCTTTCTGCAATTAAACACACAAAAACATATTAGAGTTTTTCCAACAATAGTCAAATTATAAACGATCTAGATACGAATTTTTGCAATGTACCCTTTAAGGACTTCCTCGGCTGAACCCTGCATATCTGAAATCAAACTTGGCATTGCATTGGTGACAAGAAAATCAGCACTCGACAAAAACTTCTGTTCATCATCTCTATCAATGAGATCTACCTCTTCCTGCAAACAAAAAGAAACAAATTTAATAGATACACTGTTGAAAGCTCACAGGGCAAGCAGATCACAGGACAAGCGGCCGTGGCTTTAAAAGGTAATCTGGAACTATATCAAAGAAAGATAGGTGATTCCAGAGTATTAGTCCACAGATAGGTCAAATGCATAATCGTTATCGCAATTAAACACAGCTACTAGAGACATAATTATACAAGTTCTTAACAGAACAACCAGTGAGTTTCCCCGAGAAATAGCTTGTTGGGGATGAGATAAGCAAAGTACACTGAATCATACTTGCGAGCAAATGAGAGCAGTAAAGAACATGTGCAGTATCGTTTAATAAACAGCAAATTCTCCAATACAGAGAAGAGGGGAAGCATATTATCTTACAAGTAAATGAGAGCTGCCAAGAGCTCGAGCGGTGTCAACATACAAATGTCTGCCTAAAATGTTGACTTGAACCCTAATGTATAAGCTAAGCATTGTCACAGACCACAGAGACAAAACCATCCTCGTGAAACCTGGCAAATAACATGAATATACAGGTAAGAAACAGAATTTGATAGAGTAAGAGTAGGTGACTGCAGTGCATACTCAAAATCTTGAGCTCATCCCAGAGCTGAAGTTTCTCAGGTGGACTCAGCATTCCTTTCCCTTGGTTCAGTCTGTCCATAACATGAGAGACATCGATCTCCTCGCTGATACGGATACTCAAAAACTGCATTGCGTGAGGCAGTGTGGTCGAATCCACAATCATCTGAATACTCTCGAAATGTGCTTTCATTCTAAACAAGAGTACAAACAAGACAGGTCCGTTAGAGAATCCATAAGAACTGAAGTCTAAAGGATCAGTTTTTATGAGCACAGAACTTAACTGGGTTTTGATGATTTCGTCATTTTCACGCTCGTGAGCGAGTTCTCGTTCCAAATCAGCAAGCCTACGAGTATGGGAATTGTATAGTTTGTAGAGTAAATACCCACTTCCCAAACAACCAGCCGTCACCAAGACCTTCCTTCTATGCTTCCTCCAAAAACCCCTAATTTATTCCACAAGGTATTGAATCAATTAAAAACCCTAACTTTATTCACCAAAAACCCTTCCTAAGGAATTGGAATTAGTGTGCTAGAGAGAGAGAGATAGAGAACGCAAAACACTAAATTTCGAATTTTCACGAAAACAGTAAGCAATTACAAAGAAAGATGAAGCGAACAAGAACCTAACGAAATCCATGGCTGGTGAAGCTTTTACTGAAGTCGAACCCAGAGATACATAGCTGAGAAAACACGTAGAAAGATGAAGATTCCCGAATTGATTCGTTCGGTTTGAAAAGGAGATAACTTTGCAGGCGAGAGAAAGAGATGGTTGATGTGATCGATTTCAATTTAATCAATCACTTCATCTTTTTCTTCTCCGGAATTCGGACATGTAAAATTATATCTTCCACAGGGACAGTCGAAGTTGTGTTCTTAGTTCTTACAATAAAAGTTGAAATGGCCAAACTCGGTTTGTTTACTTTAATTGAACCGACTTTTGAGTCTATTTCAATTTTTGACAATAACTTCTCGGTAGAGTTCTCATGGGGTTTGCCCAAAAGAGAGAAAAAAAAGTTGTCATGTCATGTACTCATGTGGTTATCAAATTGACTTGTAACAAGCTATACCAATTCTGGTTAAGCGTTCCAAACAGAAAGATATAAATCTCGGTTCCATAATTGTCCCAACATGAAACCAAGTTGGGTAGAATACCGGGCCTTAATGCTGGCCCAAATGAAGAGACCCAAACTATTGACAAATGAAAACAAAGAACCCTAATTATCTCTAACTATAAATACTCTCGGTTTCTCGTTACCTCCATTTTGCCCTCTCCCATTTTTGTCGCCGAAACCCTAAATCTCGACCTCAAACCCTGAACCATGGCTGAAGGACTCGTGTTGAAAGGCACAATGTGTGCCCACACTGATATGGTCACCGCCATTGCTACACCGGTCGATAACTCCGACGTGATTGTAACTTCGTCGCGTGACAAATCAATCATCCTCTGGAAACTCACAAAGGAAGACAAGTCATACGGTGTTGCTCAGCGGAGGATGACTGGTCACTCTCACTTCGTTCAAGACGTTGTTCTCTCCTCCGATGGACAATTCGCTCTCTCCGGATCTTGGGACGGTGAGCTTCGTCTCTGGGATCTCGCTACCGGAGAATCTACTCGTCGTTTCGTTGGTCACACGAAAGATGTTCTCTCTGTTGCTTTCTCTACCGATAACCGTCAGATCGTCTCTGCTTCTCGTGATCGTACGATTAAGCTTTGGAACACGCTTGGTGAGTGTAAGTATACCATCTCTGAAGCTGATGGTCACAAGGAATGGGTTAGTTGTGTTAGGTTTAGTCCTAATACTCTTGTGCCAACTATTGTATCTGCTTCTTGGGATAAAACTGTGAAGGTCTGGAATCTTCAGAATTGTAAGCTTAGGAACACTCTTGCTGGTCACTCTGGTTACTTGAACACTGTGGCTGTGTCACCTGATGGTTCGTTGTGTGCCAGTGGTGGCAAAGATGGTGTGATCTTGCTTTGGGATTTGGCTGAAGGGAAGAAGTTGTATTCTCTTGAAGCTGGCTCTATTATTCATTCACTTTGCTTCAGTCCCAATAGGTACTGGTTGTGTGCAGCAACAGAGAATAGCATTAGGATTTGGGATCTCGAGAGTAAGTCTGTTGTTGAGGATTTGAAGGTTGATCTTAAGGCTGAGGCTGAAAAGACTGATGGTTCTACTGGAATCGGAAACAAGACCAAGGTATCTATTTCTCCTCACTCTATCTTATGGTTAATTGTCTAGTTCTAAGTTCTGTGAATTAGTTAGCCGTTGCCTTAAAAGATGAGATTTTCATAAAGGAAGGTCTGAATACTCTCATGTGAAGTTAGTTCACAAGATTTGATTGGTACGTAAGAGAGTAGCTAACATTAGATTGAGAAACCTGGTTTTAAGTTAGCTCTAGTCTCTGATTTCTTAGATTGTAGTGTCTGAAGTGATTCCATATTGATTTGTTGGTTACTCTTTGGTCTGAGGTGGTTTATATATGTTCTAATGTGGAATGTAAAATGCAGGTGATCTACTGCACAAGCTTGAACTGGAGTGCAGATGGAAACACTTTGTTCAGTGGATACACTGATGGAGTTATCAGGGTTTGGGGTATTGGTCGTTACTAGAGAGACAAGAAGTTTCTTTATTCTCTCCAAATTTTTCCATCGACTCTAAAGTCTTCTCTTCTGAATTAGTGTTTTGAGGATTTATTTTTTGTTCTTTTCTATTTTCAGAATCCACAAATGTGATATTTTGATACATTGATTTTGTTTCATATTTGTTTTCTTACACTGAGTCTGAGTACACGGCGTAGAATCTGATTTGAAGTTGTTACTTGTATCCTCTAGAAAGTAGAAATGGCTTTAGGTTGATGACTAACTGTATAACAGCAAGAATTTTTTCTTAGGAATCTGAAAACTTCAAGGAGTTATTAGCCTTTACTTTTCCAGTGGTTACATCTTAACTACAACACGAACCCTTTCAAAAGAATCTCTAAACACCAATGCACCAACCAGTTTATCTTTTTGTACTTAATGATATTTGGTTTTCCATCTCTTACTCTACCAAAACTAAGAGTAGTCTAAAGTGTAGGCGACAAGGCCATATGTTATACGAATTCTCAGTTAACATGAACCGAATATAGCCCATATAGAATAGTTCTTGACCCAGACGCTTACCTCCATACGGCACAGAGTCTCTGATAAATGGGTCTTATTAGCATTAATTTTGTGTGTAGCCAAAGGTTGAAACTTGAGAACTTCTTCATGCTCAAAAACACCAAATGAGGTAAACCATGCACGAGTCAATAGTCAATAATCAAAAGTGCAATCAAGATTGTTTTCACTGCTTTTCCGAAGAAACCAAGACCCCCTATGACATGTTTCAGCATCATAAGCCGCTCAACAAAGCAATGCTTAATTGCTCTGTAAAATTTTTCATATTTCTTATCTTTTAGATATTCTACACCCAATACCCAAGTCCACGTATATAACAAGATCTTAATTAGGCTCCGTAGGCTTCGACAACATGTCCATTTTATATCATGCTTTTTTTTGTAGTCCAAATAAGCTAAGGTTGATCAAGAATGGAACATCAAACTACTAAAACTATAGATCGTTTAGCTCTGCATGATTTAGAGAAACCGCAGCAAAACTATTTCTATCGTCATTAGATGATATAATACAACCTTTTGCACTAATTTAGGCTTTGCAAATTTGAGAAAAAGAAATATAGACTTTATTATATTCTGTTTTGTTAACAAATTAGGCTAATCTACCTCATATTGGTTACTCGGATACTTTCTTCTCAAATGCGACAAGTCTCAACATGTTTCGATCAAATAGACGTGTTTCTATACTGCTTTGATGTTTTTTTATGTTCCCTGGTGCAGTTTCCTTGATTTGGACCGAACTTGGAACATAAGAGAAAACATGTCGCCTACGATATGGTTCTGCATGTTCTCCAAGATCCAATTCTCTAAAGTACCCCGCCTCGCCAATGATGTTGATTGTTTTGCGATTGTCATTAAACCCGATGGCGACTTTCTTTTCCTCGTTAATGAAGAAACTCGTGTGTATAATTGGCCCCGTATTTATTCTCAAGAACTTGCTCCACGACACCATTTCGGCCTCAAGCTTAGCTGTAATCCATATTTCAACTACATTTTTATAGTAGTGGTCCTTGTACTGAAATAAAACTGCAAGCTTCTCTTCACTAACACAAGATAAAATCACACATGAATGATGACGATCAATAAAGCTAAACGGCAAAGGCAAAAGCGGTCCAAATCTCTCTCTAGTAAAATCAAAACAAATAATGTGATCGCTATAACCGCCGCTCCTCTTCCTAGCACACCAGTATGTGTTTCCCTTGAGGGAAACACCACTTTGAGAAATAACTATAAACCAGTGTGGAGTGACATCAAGAGTTGTCCATAAATCCGAGTCAAAATCGTAGATTTCATACCAAAAAAATTGGTGTAGGCCGCGATAATTCCAATGATAATCTATAAACCTCAATAATTTGTGGCTGCGACATGAATTCTTATTCTCGTATCCGAGAGAGTAATTGAACATGTACGTACTATCCCTTCCGGAGAATGCGTGGTGAGAATATCGGGTTTTGATCTGCCTTGTTTGCCCCCAATACGGATTCCAAACCACAAGCCTAGTAGTAATTGTATCGTCTTTCAATACGCATAAAAATTAAACCCTCATAGTAAAAGACTTGAGATATCTTGACTTGATGCTCAAGATTAAAGCAAGTTAGTTTACCTTTGTGCTCTATATATGGGTCAACGTCGACGACGAGACTCGTTAAACAAAGTTTGTAATTCATCAACGTGATTATCGTAGACTCCCCTTCTCTTGATTCTCTTGTTGTTTTACTAATGTACATCTTCGCTAAACTCTCACTTATGGTTATGGATAAAGTGTGCCAATTTTTGCAAGTTAATCGCACTGCTCGCATAGATTTCAAGGGAACCCTAGACAAAATCTCTTCCATCAAATCCCTTGGAAGATTAGAGATCATCGTCGCCATTGTTTCTTTTCTTGCTTTTTTTTTTTTTTGTTT
>Ga0041059_1001443_pt1 | contig 18799 bp, 17 predicted proteins | sample AraColnosormetaG_FD_56232 | JGI IMG/M metagenome (GOLD analysis project Ga0041059, IMG submission 56232) | Arabidopsis roots microbial communities from North Carolina, USA - Col MF nosort | ecosystem: Host-associated > Plants > Roots > Unclassified | place: USA: North Carolina | collected...
AAAAAACAAAAAAAAAAAAAAAGTAAAAGAAGAAAGTGACAAAAAAGCTTCTGTTCATGGTTCATATGGTACGTGTTAGATTCTTGAAGCAGAACAATAAGTAAATAATGAAGATTCGATTTGGTCAAGTGTGAGACTGTGCAGTCTTAACGACGCCGTATTTAAATGGTCTATGATCTCGCGGGACCTCATTTCCAAGACAAGAATCGTCATTAACTCATTACCGTTCAGTAATCACTTTAATAATTGTTTGCTGATTAGAGAGAGCCTAATTTATCGTGATTTAAAAAGAGCTTAAAAGTTCTTACTTTTAACGCTAAGATTTGTTTAATCATAATGTTGCTCTCTCTAATCAGCAAACACTCGAGTTTGGTAGCTAACGGTAGTTATAGAAAGCATTATTCGACCCCCCAAAAGTAATAATATTATATTTAATCAGCAAAAAGAAGATATGTTTAATACTATTATATAGGGTATCATGTTAGATCATTTATCGGGCACGAAATGTGGTCGGTGTTTGGTTAGGTTGGGTCGACGTTTCGGTGAAGCTTCTTCTATATTATCATCCATTTTCGTTATTATATACTCACTATCCTAAAATTTAAACTGCTTAAACATGCGCCATAAAAAGTAATCTAAACGTGGTTATCTTTTTTAGAGCACAATACCTAACCAAGTTTTTTTATGTAAGTGACATCTAATAGGAATTCGAATGTAAATACACATTGTACAAAATCTTATGTAAGACTGATAAGTAACAGAAAATAACTTGAAATAGAATCATCACCAGCCTCAAATGACGACAATGAAATTTGCTCTTCACAATACATAAATTGATCATCTTTACTTTCACGTATCAACTTTTGCTTAAATAATCCACATTTAATTATCAAAAAATATATATTTAAAACACACTTTAAAATAATTATATTCAACTACTATAAATACAAATGTTACACTCCCCTCTCTCTCTCACTTTTATCTGTAGATTTTTTTGCAGTAAAAAAAAGAAAAAACAGAAACATTTTTAACTATTTATCTCTTCTTCTTCATCTCCTTCGTCCTTGAAGCTTAAACTAGCGCACTCCAGTAAAAGCAGAGGAGAAGAGAAGAGAGACGGCGCAGAGTAGCATTGACATGCGAAATGTGCCTCTCAGAATTCTTATCCTACGCCTGTTTCAATTTCTTCTCCACCATGAAAGTTTTCTGATTGCTCTTTCCTCAGAAATTTTGAAGCTTCGTAGTTTCTTCTGCATTCCTCGCAATGCATTGGATTACGAGATTCTCTGCTTTCTTCTCCGCCGCATTAGCCATGATTCTCCTTTCTCCTTCGCTCCAATCCTTTTCTCCGGCGGCAGCTATCCGATCATCTCACCCCTACGCCGACGAATTCAAACCCCAACAAAACTCCGATTACTCCTCCTTCAGAGAATCTCCAATGTTCCGTAACGCCGAACAATGCAGATCTTCCGGCGAAGATTCCGGCGTCTGTAACCCTAATCTCGTCCACGTAGCCATCACTCTCGACATCGATTACCTCCGTGGCTCAATCGCAGCCGTCAATTCGATCCTCCAGCACTCAATGTGCCCTCAAAGCGTCTTCTTCCACTTCCTCGTCTCCTCCGAGTCTCAAAACCTAGAATCTCTGATTCGTTCTACTTTCCCCAAATTGACGAATCTCAAAATTTACTATTTTGCCCCTGAGACCGTACAGTCTTTGATTTCATCTTCCGTGAGACAAGCCCTAGAGCAACCGTTGAATTACGCCAGAAATTACTTGGCGGATCTGCTCGAGCCTTGCGTTAAGCGAGTCATCTACTTGGATTCGGATCTCGTCGTCGTCGATGATATCGTCAAGCTTTGGAAAACGGGTTTAGGCCAGAGAACAATCGGAGCTCCGGAGTATTGTCACGCGAATTTCACGAAATACTTCACCGGAGGTTTTTGGTCAGATAAGAGGTTTAACGGGACGTTCAAAGGGAGGAACCCTTGTTACTTCAATACTGGTGTAATGGTGATTGATTTGAAGAAGTGGAGACAATTTAGGTTCACGAAACGAATTGAGAAATGGATGGAGATTCAGAAGATAGAGAGGATTTATGAGCTTGGTTCTCTTCCTCCGTTTCTTCTGGTATTTGCTGGTCATGTAGCTCCGATTTCACATCGGTGGAATCAACATGGGCTTGGTGGTGATAATGTTAGAGGTAGTTGCCGTGATTTGCATTCTGGTCCTGTGAGTTTGCTTCACTGGTCAGGTAGTGGTAAGCCATGGTTAAGACTCGATTCCAAGCTTCCATGTCCTTTAGACACATTGTGGGCACCTTATGATTTGTATAAACACTCCCATTGATGCCAATTTCGAGTTCGACATATTCATGGGTAAACTCTCTATACAAAAACTCTGTTCAATTGCAATGTCATGTTTGTGTTTGTTTGTTCATCAATAAAGGTGCAATAGGAATCTTCATTCTTTGTGTTCGTGGTGGGGTTGCCTTTTTTACTCTTTTAAGCAGATGTGAAGTTTTTACCATTTCTGGGTATGGCTTTTTTTTGGCACTCATAACATTACATAAACAAAAAAGATAGAAGCTTTATGATTTCCTTTATAGTTAAATACTCCATTGTTGGCCAATTGGTGGAGATTGTAATAGTGGGGGGATTGGGTTAGTGGTAGGGCATATTTCTTGGTCCGTACTGGACCTGATGCATTGTGGAACACCACTGATTCAGTGATTGTTTAACCTTTTCTTATGTAGTTTCTTAGTGCATTTAGCTTATAAAGGCAAAAGGGTTTCAGAGAATTTGCACGTATGATTGTAGTTGGGTTACTCTAAAAGGATCTCGAATCTTTACCTTGTTTCTGCATTGAGAAACAGCTATGCATAAGATACTTGTTGGTTATCATCAGCTTTTGTGGGAACCAAAACGGTTTTTGAACTTTTTCTTGCATATTCATTTGACTAATTGCATTGTTCAGAATCACAATCTCATCTTAAGTTTGTTTGTTTCAACCAGTCATGGGGACTAAACCGAAGATAGCAGAGTTGCAATGGTGGTTTTCAACTGGAAACAACTATGTTGAAGATTGAGTAAACCCTGCCGGAACAGAGTGCTATAGTAGTGTTGCTTCGGACAGTTCAACCAGACCGTAGACACAATTTAGAAGAGTGAACTTCGTTTTAAGTGTTGTACCGGCGGTTAAATATGTTCTTGTGGGAAGAAAAAAAATAAAAATATAGTTAGGTCATTCACACATAGCTCAGGTTAAAGCGTTTTTGTTGTTTATGATTGGTCCTATAAGTAATTTTGTGCAGACTCTAGTCCTTACTTTGGTTCTCAAAAGTCTTTAGAAATCTATGGTTAAAGATTTTACCTTATAATTCTCCAATTTCATGTGTATGATGTCTTCTTACACTATCTCTGACTAAAACCAAACAGCATACTTGTGTGATTACATAAACTCAGTTACAGATCAACCGGAACCAAACACAAACACTCTAAATAAGATGCAAGACTTATATACTAATGTCAAAGAAGACAGTGTTGTGGTTTGAATAATGAGATCATATGAGGACTAAACCGAAGTTGCTTGCTTCTATAATAGTGGCCCATTAGTTGTTTGTTTTGACTTTTGACCACCCATGAGGACTTAACCGAAGATATACCGACTGTGTAAATAATTCTATCCTCGTCAAGACTTGAACCATTAATTAACAACAAAGTAAGAAATTGAGACTTTACTTTGAAAAATCGTAATTATAATATCTGATTACAAACATGAAGGCTGAAGCCTAGAAAGAAGAACTTTCATGCCTTGTACCACGAAAGAAAAAAAACTCTTAAGAATCAAGGGAATTGAAACTGCATATAGTCCTGTTTCCCTGAAGGAGGGTTAATATAAACCCAAAGCAACGACACAATAATCGACAACAAACCTGACCACACAAACACTATGGTCGGAACTCTGCCTCTTCTTCCCATCAATCCTTTAGCAAACGGATACAGATGACAAAGCACCCAAAAGCTGAAGAACACTCCTCCAACAAGCTTACTCCACTGTGGAAACGGACTGTACAGAGTCCTCGCTAGCCCCACCGCAATTGCAATCATATTCACCATCATGATAGTTAATGGAGGAACCATCAAAAAGCTCCATTTCACAACATACAGATCCGCAAACTCATCGTCTCCATCTTCTGGTGCAGATGACTTGGAAGTCAAGGTAAATGAGATATCAACTCCTGCAATTACCTTAAGAAGACCCTGAAGAACAGCTGCAGGGTGTGCGCTTGTACCTCCTATGACCCAGAACTGCTCGTTTCTCCACCATTCATGGAGAGTTATGCCTGACCATTTGATCTCAAGGAGTGATAGCATACAGAGCGTGAGTGTTATCGAGAGGAGATAGATCAAGAACGTTATGTCGAGTGATTGGACTATGAATTGACCCGAGAAGAGCGAAATCGCAGGGAGAATGCAGTAGACGATGAGGAATAGCGATGTGAATGGATACATTCCAACGTTGAAGTAAGCCACTCTCTGCAAAAACTTCATCCTTCTGGTTGCAAAAATTGCATTGTTCCTTGAGAAGAAGATCTCAACAGATCCTGTTGCCCATCTCAGAACCTGGTGAAGTCTATCCGTTAGATTGATCGGAGCTGTTCCACGGAAAGCGTCTCTTTTTGTCACGCAGTAGATTGATCTCCATCCTCTGTTGTGCATTCGATATCCCGTGACTACATCTTCAGTCACTGATCCATAGATCCATCCAACTCTTTTACCCCATTCAGTTTTGTCCTCATAGAAGCAAGATATCACACTGATTGCTTCAGCTACAGTGGCTGCATCAAGTGGTTCACGTGGGACAGCAAGTGAGCCAGCTGGTCTACTGTTCTTGCCTTTGCCTTGCAAGTCTTGTATGAGTCTCCCTTGGTATTCAGCAACTGGGATTGAAGCAACGAAAGAGTTTGAGTTACCAAATCTCTTTGGGAGAAGCAGAGATTCAATATCTCCATCATCATTCTCTTCTTCGTTGTATTCTCCATTTATAGGCAAAGAAACTTCATCGTCTTTCTTCATCATGGCTTTTGGTCTCCTCAGCGATATCTTGACTTTTCTTCTTCCAAGCCAGCCATGATGTTCAGTTGCTCTTGGCGGGCTAAATCCATAAAGAGCTGTTCTCCGAAAGATGCAGCCAGTTCCCACATACATTGGACCTTGAAGTCCATCCAAAGCTCTCATACTAACATCAAAGAAGACAGTGTTGTGGTTTGCATAACGATCATTTGGGTCAATACCTTCAAACCTCTGAGGGAACTGAACATAGCAGATTCTATCGCCACCACGATCAAGCATGAAGCACATTCCTTCTCTCAAAGCCATAGAGTTGTAGATGTAGTGGTCACAATCAAGATTGAGGATGAATGGGCCATTAGACATAATTGCGCTGGTTCTAACCAAAGCATTCATGGCTCCTGCTTTCTTGTTGTGGTCATAACCCGGACGCTTCTCTCTCGACACATAGACCAGCATTGGTAGCCTGATGTCAACGTCTGTTGTATCAATTAAGTTCTCAGCATCTGCTTCAGCTCCATAAACTGGTTCTGCATTTGGAGGAGCCAACATTGCCTGCAGCAACACACAAAATATTAGAACTCTCTTTTCAATACAAACCTGAAATTAGTTAGACAATTAGCAAACAATTTTGACAAAAGAAGTTACCTGAATGATTCCAGCATGATCTCCTCGAGAGTTATCGGTTTCTCCAGAGGACCAAGTCCCTGGCCAGTGAGAACCATCTGACATCCAAGTGGCCTTTGGAACTATAACAGTTTCTTGTGGATTGTTTCCCATCATCATTTCCATCTGTTTCTTCTTAGCCCTTAGCTCTTCGTGCACGTTATAAGCATCAGACCTTCTCCTTATCGCTTCAGGCAATGAGTTGATTCTGACCTTAAACTCATCATATTCTCTCTTCACTCTCCTCCTTTCCCTCACAAAATCCAGCCTGACTTTGTTCTTGAGAAAGTTACGCTTCTGTCCAAAGTAGGCCTCAGGGTTCCTTGGCTCTATATTGTGTTTCCTGCAAAATGGCACCCATGTACTTGCAAAGCTAGCTGTTTGAGCCAAGGCTTCAAATGTTAGCAAAGCTCCTCCATCGTCTGACAAGTAGCAAGCAAGTTTCTCCACAGGGTAATCAACAGCAAGGATCGAGAGAATGGTGTTGGCTGTGACCAGAGGTGGTTCTTTCTCAGGGTCTGCAGTTGAGACAAACACATCGATACCCGGAAGATCAGATCTTCCTTTGGGGTTCCTGAGGTTTGGAGACTCAAAGCGTTCTTTAAGAACACCTAAATCAGTTAATCTGTTAACCGGACAGAGTTTTGGAAGCTGATCCAAAAGCCAAGACAAGGCAAACCAAAGCTCACAGGTCGTTGACATTCCCCACAACCACATTGCTTCTCGGTTTGGGTGGCGAACCCTCCATGTCAGGAACAAACCAAGAGCCACCAGACGCAGTGCAATGAGTAATCTGTTTCGTCACACACAAGAAAAAACAAAACACATTAGCACATTCACGACATAGTAAATCTATTCCATGATCCTAATTCAGTAAGCCTCTAAGAAAAACATACTAAATCAAGAAACAGCTAAAGCAAAAGTTCTTTACCTGTAAGGACTGATAATTGCAGCAGAGACACTGACTTTCCTAGTAAGAGGCCTCTTGCTTCTCTCCCCAAACTCAGGTGGCGTTTCATACCCGTTTCCACCACCACCCGACCCGATTCCATACCCATCTTTAGGCCAAACAGCGTTCCCATACCCATAAGTACCTTTAGTCTCAAACAACCACCGAGTATGATCAAAATCTCCAGCTTGATTCTGCGCTTTAAACGACTTCACAACCGAAAGCCTCTTGTCAAGCTTTGATTCACCCATCTGAGGAAGTGGTTTCGCCTCATCTTCTTCGTCTTCTTCCTCAGTCTCTGGATCATCGTTGATATCCCTATAAGGCTCTTTGCAACCAGGACAATTGCCTCCACCACTTGTGATACAATCAAAGTAACAATCTCTACAGATTCGGAAACCACACTCACATCTCCCGTGAACAACTTTCTCATCACAACCTTTTAACCAGCAGATCTGACCTGACTTCTTCTCCGGATCAGCTCTATCCATAGAACAATCGATCACATGACCACGTGTCACCGATTTAAACCCACCGGTGAAAATCGTCCCAGAGAGGAAACTTTTTTGATTCGAATTCCCTTTTAGCATCTCGTCTTCTTCACTCTCCTGTGAAGCGAACACCGTCTGATGATCCGGCGTAGGTGGGATATGAACAGTATAGCTCAGAACGCACTCTGAATTAGTCGTCTCCGCCGTTAGATCTTCCACAGACATAGAACAGTATCTTCCTTCATCACCGTTAGATCTCCGATTCCCGCTGCTAATGGAAGTGCGACGCGTGGCTCTTGAGCTTAGAGGAGAGTTTTGGTTGGTGATGACGGAGGCGCGTGGGATAGGACTCGTCAATCCTAAGCTTCTGTCGCCGGATCCTTTACATGGTGTCACCGTTATAGTCACCGGAGATGGTGACTGAGAAGCTGCTGATTTCACCATCTTTGGTTCACAATTAGCAGTGAACCACAAAAATCACGAGAGAAAAAAATCAAAGATTTAGAAGGAAAAGAGTAGTTCTCAAACTTGAAAATCAGAAACTCAGAAGAAGAGAGATTTTGAATCTAAGGAAGAAGAAGAAGAAGCTGAAGCAGCTAGTACGAAGCAGAAGAGCATTATAATTTTCGAAATTCAGAGAGAGAGAGATATAGAGATTATAAAGGAGAAAGGTATTGCTATAAACGGTCGATAGATCTAAACCGTTCATTTTATTCACGTTGCTTCATGTGAGATCGGACGGTGATTATCGAATCCAAACGGTAAGTTTGAAAAGATTACGTGGGACCAGGTCGATCTATAAAGAAGAAAAGTCAAATAAACGGAAAATAATAAAAGAGAAAGAGTGTGTGTATCTCTCTCCCTTTCCGTAACGGTCAAATAAATTTATATTGGAGAAGCTGTTTAAAAATAGTAATATGCTTTTTTCTCATCCCATGTGGTTTGATAATTTTGAACTCATTGGTATACAATTTTTGCATATTATCATCAAATGATGTATAGAGTAGCTGATAAAAATATTATTTGCTCATCATCCCATGGGGTTTGATGATTTTGAACTCATTGTCGTTGGTATACATTTGAATAGTATTATTTTGATATACTACTCGAGTAGATCATTATTCCTTCTGATGCACTGGTAATTTTATATACTAATCTGCCCATTAAACATATAGTTCTGTACTCATAAAACTCAAAAGATTTTGAACACATACTATTATAATATGTTTTCATTCGTATATTCAAAAGATCAACTATGTAGCATATTTACAAATCAAGAGAAGTTACTATGATCATTAATAATTGAAAAGGGAGAAGAGATAATTAAAAATGACTAAAGTTATTTTAAAAATAAATTCTTACTAATACAGTGGAATTTAAAACGCCGAGACAAACACGATAACGACGTTTAAGTACTTTCAAAATCGAGACGGAACATAGTATAATAGTTCTTAGATCATCATTATTGATGATCTCTTAAAACAATTCTTATGCTAAGAGACATGTTTTATAACTAACAAAATTTCTTATATAAGAGACTTTAAGTCACTTTTGTTAATTATAAGACATATCTCTTAACATAAGAGTTATGTTAAGAGACCATCAATAAGGATGGTCAGGATGGTCTTAGGTCTCGTTACAAAATACTACAAAGAGAAGATTCGCTGCACATACTTACAAGAACACGTCATTAGGCACAATTTCCTAACCTTCTTTCTTCTCCATTTCTTCCACTGCTTTGTATGTCGATACAAAAAGCACACTCTGATTCTTCCTCAAGAACCTGCTTTATCATTTTGTTTTTGTTATTTGTCTTTAAATACTTGTAAAAAGAGTTAAGTAGGAGAACAAGAAGAAGAAACCTGAGAATATCAACAAAGTTGTCCTGCAATTCCTTCAATGTCTCTTCTGCCATATTCACATGTACTAGCAACTCCGGTAATTTCACTGCAAAACTCAATATTTATATAGTCTTATCTTGACAACTAAACCACATGATAAAGGCAGATTTGCAGATTACAAAAACTGGCCTTACCAAAGAGTCGCAACAAATGCTCTGCTCCGTACACAGTTGAAGGAGAAACACCCCCTGATACGGATTCCTCGTACTGCTTCCGTTCATTGTTGTAAAGCAACATCACCGGTAAAGCTTTGTCAAAGTAGCAACGCAAGCCTTTCAGAATTTCCTCTAATGAATCTGTTACCCTATATAGATTCACCAAAGAAAGTACTAGATATATCAGAAGCTTGGAATACGCTTTATCTGTCAACCAAATTATCCATGGAGCATATACAAATGATTTATACTCTCTTTAAGTATATGAGAATAGCAACAAAAGAGATTAACAAGTGTAACTGTTGGAAACTGACAGCAGAAAGAAACTATAATCCACAAAGAGCTTACCTGCCATGTTTCTTCATTTGGCTGTCAATGTACTTCTTCAAGATGCCATCCACATTTGGAGAACGCGGAAGTTGCACAAGCTGCTCAGACAATTCCCAAAAATGACTTAAAATAAATTCCTTAACATATGCACCTAAATATGACATTCACAACAAATATATTCATGCGACTACAAGAATATTTTTTCTCTGACTAAATGAATCAAAAGACTATGGTCAACTGCGTCAAAACACACAGAAAAGACCGTTTGAGAATTGAGAGAAGAAATAACAGGCTGATAGAAATACCTTCTGCATCTGAGTAACAAATTCAAAATCGTCAAGAAGTTGCTTCCTTAATGCTGGTGGAATATTGAAACTTAAAAGGTTGTCAGAGGGAAGCACATTCTTCTCCTGTATTCAGCAAACAACAAGACATGAGTAAGACTCCCCTGATTAAAAAAATCCCTGGATATTTGGAAGCTGAAAGATTAAGCAAATACATCCACTAAAGGAGCGATTACCGTATCAACAGAATCTTGCTTCCGCTTTCTTCCTCTAGCAACTGCAAAAATTAAGAAAATATTGAACAAAATCTCAGCTGACACAATATCTCAACTGACACAATATCTCAACTAACAACGAAAGATGTGTATGTATACTTTAATCTCAACAACTTCTACTTAGTCGACATAGAATAAAGCAAGCAAGACCAAATGAGAGTCCCTGATAGAGACTCTGAATATCCACAAAAGCAGCAAGATATCCATCGAGACAAGAATATGCAAAACAAACAAAAGAAGAAGCTGACTGACCATTAGGGCTTCTAGGTTTCATCTTTGACACTTTCCAAGCCATAGCACTCTTAATCCCTTGCTGTTTCAAACCCTGTTCTTTCTGTTTCTCAATATTCTCATCTGAATGTTTCAACAGACAGTCCAGCCTTATCCATTCGTCCCAACTATCATTGTATAGAAGAGATACAAGAGTCAAAGACTTTTTTACATTATCAAAAAACTGAGACTTGGCAAACAAATCAGTAAATCACCATATGAAGAATTCTCTTATTTATAAATAGTTTCAAATGATTTCAAACCGATTAGAAGCCAGTAACTATATTGGATGAAGCTCTAACCTTTTGTTCCAACCCTGCCAAAAGAAATCATTTACATCTTCAAAACTAAAGATAGAAGCAAAATAGCTCAAAAGAATGATTTTAAACATATACAGTATCTACTTACAATGTAATGCACAAAATATTTCCATTCATTGTCTTTAAATTCAACTTTAAGAACCTGAGAATATTATTATAAAAAAAAAAAAGGAAACGATCAGAGACATAAAGCATAAGCAGAGAAGAACACTCTAATTCAAGAATACAGAGAGTGTATTTCACTAACCTTGGCTTCGTAGAAGCAATCACTGTGTTTGGCTAAAACTCTCTCTCCTTCTTCGAAGTGGCCGGGAGGAGCAGGTAGCAGAAGAAGAGGCAAATCTTCTCCGTCACAATCGGTGTTGGTCTCTGTATCAGAACCAGAGTCCCGTCGTGTGTCTCCGATGAAATCATCGGTTGTTAGATCCGTCTCGGCGGCGGCGTTAGGGCTTCCCATCTCAAAAAGAGGAGGAGAAGAAAAGAGTAAAGAGAGCTTAAGAGCCCTTTCGTCTTCTTCCACGGCTCGTCTCACGTCGAAGCGACAAAGGTAAATGACAAAAAAAAAAACTCACTCAAAGTTGTTGAATCTCAACGCGATTTTGTCTGAAAATTTCCGGGAAAATTGGGATTTTCCGTCTATCAGAATCTAAAAATTCTCAGATTTTAACATGGGCTTTTATTATTAGGCCTACAAGCCCATTTAAATAATTTCAAAATCTTGACTTCAAGCCCATTTATATCATTTCAAAATCTTGACTTTAAGCCCATTTATATAATTTCAAGTCAGGCCTTTACTGATAATTAACTTGGGGAGCAATGCAATAACAGTAACATCCTTACAAGAAAAGGACAAAAACACCCCTGAGTTAGCTGAGAAAAAGGCTCAGTGCAATGTAAGGGTATAATAGTAGTTCACTCTTACCACCCGAAGTATTCTTGTCCATTAAGACTCGGCGGATTAAAAAAAGGTTTGGCCTTTCCGTGGAGTAGTTTCTTGACATTTTCTTTCTGCTATCTCTTACACAATTGGGTATTTAGCTGACACGACGAAGAAGGTCTCTCATCAATTATCTGAGATTTTTACATAAGAAAGGCTCCGACAAAGCAGATGGAAGACGATATGTGGTGCGTTAGCTCATCTGGTTCTTCTAGAAGCTATCGATCGGAAACTGCTGCTAAGTATCAATCAGGTTTATTATCCAAATCCCCTCAATTTTTCTTTCAAACTTCATTTTTAGGGTTTATGATTGAAGATTGGTCTTAATTGGGTTTCGATTGAGTTGAGTTCTGTTTTGATGACTTTTTGTAGTTGGTCGTTTAAGTTAAAAATTGTAGCTTTACGTTTTGCTTTTTAGATGAGAGAAGACTTTTTTTTTCTCTTTTGCTCTCGAGTTAATTAGTGGTGAATATTTCAGGGCCTTATCAAGATTTGGAAGAGTTTGAAGAAGTTGACGACGATATAGCAGTGGAGTATCCATGCCCGTTTTGCGCAAGTGATTATGATTTAGTTGAATTGTGTCACCATATCGACGAAGAACATCGTCATGAAGCTAACAATGGGGTTTGTGAATTCACTTCCTATCTCTCCTGCTCTTTTCATTTCACACTCAAGCTTCACATGAAGCAGTTTTACACAGCTTAGTTATTCGGATTGTGGGAAACATAACTTCAATCTATAATTTTGATTAGGATTTGTTTTAGATTGATGCGTTTGAGAATCTGATTGCTATTGCAAATAGTTTTAATAGAGAAACATGCCACTCTTATCTTAAGTTACTCTTTGGGTTTTACATAACTCTCCATTGATCAGTTTAAGGTTTTAGGATATTAATACTTTTGACACTTTTTTTGGCTTTACATACTTGCTATAGAGAGTAGGTGACTTGAGCTCTCTGTTTTGAAGCATAGATTGGTTTTACGAGCTAAAGAAATGAATATATAAGTAGTATGATGGAACATTATTAATCTGGTTCCGTGAATTGTCATGTGGTAGCATCATCTTACAATTCGTTTTGGTTGTTTTGTGGTTTTTGTAGATATGTCCTGTATGTAGCAAAAGGGTGAAGATGCATATGGTGGATCATATAACATCACATCATAGAGATGTCTTGAAGATATCCTTTTTTGTTTCTTTTCAAAACCTTTCAAGTCAAATTTCCGTCGCTATAATGAATGTGATTTATTTGAAATTCCTTGACCGATAATTTTACAGTGAGCAGAAGGAAATGTCTTACAGGGAAGATCCATATTTATCTGATAAATATCTTCAACCTCATCTTGATGAGTTGCCACCATCTATGAATCATCATCAGCATCCCTCTAAACATGTTTCCGATCAATTTTTATCGTTCATCAACAATTCTGCATTACCAAATCAGACCAAGCTTGTGCTGCCTGATTCAAGTGTAGAAGACAAGAATCCGATTAAGGATTCGTCAGCAGCAAAAGAGGGTACATCGTCGTGTCCTTTATCGGATAGTGATAAATTGGAGAAGGCAAAGAAGTGTGAGTTTGTACAGGGACTGTTGTCATCAGCCATGTTTGATGATGAATGTGACTCTTCTGAGTAAAATAAAGATGTGAAGTCGCCAATGGGAAAGGCAGGTGATTGTCATTGTTGTAATTTTATTCAGCTCTATTTATATATATGCATCTTTTTTACAGACATAACACTAGCTTTAGCCTTATAATATAAGCTGATGAGTTTTCAGTTTGTTTCTTCACAAGAATCTTTTGTCGCAGAGCACCGTCCTTGCAAATTTCTTTCCTGCATCTAGTTAAAATTGGGATGTGTTTTTTTTATATGAGTATAACAATAGTGTGCAATATAGTCAACAAGCCCGTCTAGCTCAGTTGGTAGAGCGCAAGGCTCTTAACCTTGTGGTCGTGGGTTCGAGCCCCACGGTGGGCGATGCAACTTTTTGAAAGCATGCTGTTTTAACACGCTAACGAACCCAGTTACTACAACGTTGTTTAACTTCCCACTGCTTTATATAACGAACCTCAGAATTTTGTCCGTATAAGTGTTCTCTGTTCGTAACTGCAAATCCAATTCGAGAGCATCCAACATTTCAAAAATTGACTTCATAAACAGAGTAAATAGGGGCCCATTCGCAGAGTATGTAACACACTGTAAACTAAAAATCGGAAAGCATAAAGTTATGTTCTTGGCGAAAATAAATGTTATTCCACGAAACACATTCAAAAAACCTTCTTCATGCACTTTGGCGAGTATGATCAAAACCGAAAGGAATCACATTCGCAGAGTATGATCAAAATCCAAGGGAGATACTTTGGCCAAAAATATATGTCAATTTGTCTATATAATATATATATATATTAACTTACTGTATTCAATAAATATTAGACACTTCAAAATCCACAAAACACTGCATATTCGATAATATATTAGACACTTAAAAATCCACAAAATAACAGCATCCATATTTGAAAATGTAACTCTTGCTACCAGGCAGACAGCATATATATATATAGTCCATCAAGGCATCAAAACGGCTGTGGCGGCAGGCCCTGACAAATACGCCTAGCTTCTAGAATCGCGGGAGAGTTGAAATAACAACCAGGGTCAAAGTCCCCTCCAAGCTTGTACTCACCAATCAACTCACCCTTGATAGAAAGGTGTCCTGTATCCTCATCGAATATTCTTCTAACTATAGTTTTGCGTTCAGTATGCTCATCACCAATCCGACACTTGGTGAAGCCCTTAAAAGTTATGTACACAATTGCAGTTTTGGCATTGAGTAGTCTCTCATTCGGCGGCAGCATATCGTCCTTGGTTTCTATCACCGCTTCCACAATCTTCAGCTTGGACAGATCGCTCTGCACCAACAACAGTTGAGAAACAAAACCAAAAGTTATTGATTATCACCAACTCATGGTGTGTCATTGATATGCAAAAAAGATACAATTAAAGAAAAAGTCAAGACTTACATCTGAGATTCTCATCCTATCATGTGATACGAGTACAAGTTGCAAATATAGAGAAATCCAATCATTGTTACGCAACTCAGATTCCTTCACCTAAATGAAAAAGCAATAATAAAAATAATAAAAAAACATATCAGTAGTCCTGCTTATAATCGATCATGAACAAAACAAAACTGATGATGCTGTGTCTTACCCGGTAGAATCGTTTTCCATCATTGAAATCTGACGGCCACTCAGGCGATTCTTCCACTGAAAAACTCTGCGGAGCTAAGACGGACTCATTGGTGGACACAGCTATATATGCAACATGCATGATTTATCAGCAAGTGATGAGACTACCTACTTTTATAGTCTACTTGTATATATATAGAAGAAGAAAAACAACAACAACAACAATGTTTACTTACCTTTAGGTCTAGCAATTAGAACCGTCAAATCCATAGTGCTAAGACAGTGTTCATCAACTTGAACCTGAAAGGTTTGCTGCGAACGGCTAACTGGATCTTGTGCAAGTAAAGTTATGTAGAAAGGGGACAAATGCATCATTAACTTGTTGAATTTCATTACATCAACGAGCTTGAAGTTCGTCCCCTGAGAAAAAGAGAGCAATTAAATGTCATGTATGTACACAAGCATTCTGTTACCACGATGGAGTTTTTTTTACCTCCAACATATTGTAGCGATGAAGCCCCGCACTAGCATAAAGCTTGACCAATACAGGATCAGGATGCCTACTATTGGGCAGATGACAGTCGTAGTGTATCAATGGAGTGCCCCCTGGTGGTGCTTGGATTCCCTCGACATCGAAACCCTAATTACGAAAAAATTAATAATAAATCACTTAGCAAGAAGAGAAATTTTCGTTCAAAAAAACAGAACAATCATAGATTAAGCAGATCTATTAAAGTTAATCTTTGTGACAAATTTAAGCAACATGCAACAACAGTCGTCATCTTGAACAACCCAAAGGTAAAAATCCTCTAAATTAACAATTAAGAAAATGAAAGAATTACATACATCGGATTCATCCACTCGAGCCCAGTAATCCTCCACTTCAAGGCATAACTCCTCGGCTTTATCATCCCCATACCTCATAATCACACTCATATCCATATTCTCTTCCTCCTCGCTGTGTGATTCGGGAATTTGTTGTTTTCAGGATTTGTTGAGTTTTTTACCCATGCAGGCGAAATGTCCTTTCTCTTCTATATATCCATCCGAAATTCATTTATGGGCTTTTGTTGGGCCTTGTCAACCCAAAATACAAGTTTAAAAAGAACATTTATTATATAAATAAAAGGAAAATTATCTAATAAATTACAGATAGTATAATAATAAAAGTATTACAATCACTGTTTTTTGAAAAAGTGTATTAAATTATATCAATTGAAATAAGATAATATAATAGATTTATAATACTAAAAAGAAAAGAATCACATATATTATTTATTAAAATATATCATCTTATTGTATAAGCTAGACTTTTCAAAGTTTGTAATTTCTTTTTGTGACACATGTCAATCAATTCACCACGCATATTCAATCATAATATTTTTATTGGATTTTGATATATGTAACATTATTGATTTTGACATGTGTTTATAGTTTTACATTTTCTTATGATAATAATTAAAAAAAAAGAAAGATAATTGTAGTTTTTGGATTAAACGTGATAAAATGTGTTGGAGATATTGGTGATACAGCTATGTATTTCCTACATGTAAATAAATGTATACGTTAATATCTCCAACGCATATCCAAAATCACACACATTGGTTTATTGGTGTGTGTATAGAAGTCGTGTCAATGTGAGACCTTTTTCTTTGTCTTATTCTCTTGTCAAACACATATTTGCTCGTTATAGTAATAAGACAACAAGGAGAACATAGACTCGCATACGAGTTGTAAAAAGCTTTAGCTGTTATCTAAAAGAAAATGAAAGTATACCATGTATAGTAAAAGCTAGAAAAAAACATGGGAGTGGGTGTTGGTTAGTAGTGTTTTATGAATTGGCGCTTACAGGTTGGTACGTAATACCTCCACTGATATTTAATGACAGTGATGTTTTTCATATGTTACTGTGAATTTGTTATTAGTGTTTGATTAATGTAAAGGATTGAAATGAAAACATATCAGTATCGTTTGGGTTGATGTATTACAGTTATTATCAAATAACGCTTCTACTAAAAGCTCTCAGCAGACAGAAGAGGTGGACCACTTGTTGGATCATCTGGAGGAGTAGAGTGAAGAATCAACAAAACGAAAGTCAAAAGAAAATAAACAACACTTCGAAATAGATGATGGTTGTTATTGCATATATTAATTCTAAAATTTAACAATTTATGGATGGATTAATGGATGGTTATTTTGTAATTGCGTATGACGAACGAAAAACAATAAGAAACCAAAAAAAGAACAACTTGCAAAGTAGGTCTGTTGAAACACTGTAAGCTAAAAATCTGAAAGCATAAAGATTAACTGACATAAGTTATGTTCTTTGCGAAAATAAAAGTTATTCCACAAACGCATTCGATAAAACATTCAAAACCTTCTTCAGAGTCTAATCCGTGAACTGATGATCGATATAGCTTCACACTATATATCCTCTTCACTTCTTAGACTTCTTCTTCGGTACACTGCACAAGCAAAAAAACACACATACACGATTTAGATAGATGTTAACCAATTTGAAACAAATTCAATTCACAACAAAATTGAAATAACACTTACGCTGCAGTTGGAGCAGGTGTAGCAGCAGGTGCTGGAGCAGCTACAGGCGCAACATCTCCACCGGGACCCTACAAGCAAACAATCCACAACACATAAGAATCTCTGATCAAAATTAAAAAAAAACTTTATAAAGTTTGTAAGAAGTTAAGCTCTGACCTTAGCTAAACGCTCCTCTCTCCTAGCATGCTTCCTTTCTCGGCTAGCCTTGTTCTTCGCCCTCTTAGCCTCAAACTGATCAGACAGAGTCTTCTCCCTAGCCTTCTCAGCCTTTGACTTGTGGATACTCTCCATCAAGACACGCTTGTTCTTGAACACATTACCCTTAACACGCATGTACATGTCATGGTACATGTGCTTGTCAATCTTCTTCGTCTCTCTGTATTTCTTCAACAGACGCCTAAGAACACGCATCCTACGCATCCACAGTACCTTTGTTGGCAACCTAGCTTCACGGGTACCCTTCCTCTTACCTATTTAATCATAAACACAGGAAAAAAGGCAAGAGTAAACAACGCTAATCATTCTTCAAAATCACGATTAAATAGAGGGATTTTCAGAGTTGTGAAGTATATACCGTATCCAGAGTGACGACCCTTCATCTTGGCAATCTTCATTTTGCGAGCTCTGGAACGAGAGTGAATCTTGGTTGGCTTCCTGATGATGAAACCATCCTTCACAAGCTTCCTGATGTTTTGGCCTACAATAAGTTCAACACCAATCATCACATTCTTAATATTTGAAGCTACAAAGATCTTCAAATATATAACAACAATACTCGAAATGGAACATCATTCAAATCCTCAGTCTATTAAGAAGCAATATCAGAAATCAAATCCTCTAGCTTTGATTCACGAGACAAATCACAGTTCTACAAGGCCTATAACTAGAGAAATGAAACCGTAACAACACCTACAAGCTCTAAATTTTCAGATCGGAAACAAACACAGTGATTCAACACCTAAGACCGTCTACCACCGTCGCAGACAAACACAGGACAACAATAAAAGTAAAAGGATGAAGAAAAAAGCAACAACATACGGGAATTGGCCATGGAGATGTCGGAGCTTTCGTTGGGATCGAGCCAAACTTTGCCCTTCCCGCACTTCATCACTGATGCGGCGAGCCGCTTCTGGAGCTTCAGAGAAACCATTTTTGCTTCTCCCCTTTTCTGGAGATTGGTGTGGCGGAGAACTGATTAGCGAACGAGACGAAAAGAATTTATATACCACAATGTTTCTAGGGTTTCCTCCTTTTCGAGCAGTATATTGGGCTTTAAATTTAAAATGGGCTTTTCTAAACCCAATTATAAGTCTTTTAACGAATGATTCTATGTAATAATTTCATCAAGGTTGAAAAGCTACACCAAATTTATAAATTGAGGTTTAGAAACACGGCTTTGGTTTACAA
>Ga0041059_1001444_pt1 | contig 18772 bp, 15 predicted proteins | sample AraColnosormetaG_FD_56232 | JGI IMG/M metagenome (GOLD analysis project Ga0041059, IMG submission 56232) | Arabidopsis roots microbial communities from North Carolina, USA - Col MF nosort | ecosystem: Host-associated > Plants > Roots > Unclassified | place: USA: North Carolina | collected...
AAATTAAACGAAAAAAAAAAAAAAAAAGTTTCTCCGAAAAAATAAAAATTAATCCTAATCACTTTTTATCCACAATCTTTCCGATCACCGTCACCGTCACCGGACTGATACTGCTTCCTCATCTCTACAATCTTCCGGTGAGAATTCGAATGTAACTCCGCCGTGAAAGTTGGACTGTTCGCTGGACGATACTCCGGAACTAGCCTCCCGGACTTATACCTCACGCCACAAGCGTTACACAGAGTCTTAGGCCCCGCTGGTCCTGCCCTCCATTGCGGAGTCTTCTCCGCTCCACAGTGTTGACACTTCCTTCCCATAATCAACGCAGCCGCCGCCACAGTCATCGTCTTCTTCTTCTGTATTCCTCCTTGCTCGTTTCCTGTCCACAAAACTCGTAAATCACGGCGTCCTGTACGACGACGCTTGCTTCTCGCTTTAGCCGGCGCTTTAAAACCAACGCAACAGCTCATTATTGTTGGAGTGGTGGTGGTCGTAGCCACGGCCGTGCTTCCGTTACTTCCGCCGCTACTGTTTGAGGTAGTCGTTGTGGAGCTATGGCTACTCGTCTCAAGTACTGAAACCGGACTCAGCTGTTTTACCTCAGTCGCTTCTCTTTCCAGAAGAGACGTTATAGGAAAATGCTCCGACGGTAATACACCGACGAATGTTTCAATCACCGGAAAAGCATTTTTGTTTGAAATCCATTCCAAATCCTCTTCTTCAACCACTCCCTGCAACAAACAAATTAGACCGAGTCAAACTCCATAACTCGACTGAGTCAACTCGTACTCGTTTTCCGATAAAAAGAGTGGGTGGGTGAAATAAAAACGGAAGGGTAGTTACGTCATTTCAATAATAATTGGGGAGTATCAAATAATAAATCAAATTTAAAGGTGTGACATATATAATTTTCGAAATGGTTGAAATTTATTGTGGTAGCTCACCATCATGTGACGAACAGCTCACGAAACAATGACCCTCACTAAAAAATGGTTTAATTTCCGAATATACCCTCCAAAAACTCCCGAAACAAATCTCCCAAAGGATTAAAAATCAAAGGGTAGCTTCGTCTTTTAACAACAACACAAAAAAGGAACCGGCGAAACGTTCCCACTTATGACGTGCACGTTTAATAACACAATAAAGTAAAACGCGTTTTCCGAAACCCGAAACTTTTGACCCGGCTGAGTCAACAATCCCCAACCGCCGTGAACCGGCGAGTCAACTCGGCCGAGTCTACTATACACCGGACCATTTAATAACAAACATGTGTAGGCGATTTTTTTTATTTTTTTTTGGGAAGACTTACAAGGTCGTCGGTATTAAAGAGACCGAAGGAGTCTGTTGGCCGTAATCCAGTTTTCCGGCGAGTAATATTCCTCGGTGGTTGCGTATGTTCGTCGTCGTCTTCTTCCTCTTCCGGTACAGAGAAGTTCAAAAGGTCGTCCATGAATGATTCCATTTCCATAGTCTGTAAATCAAAAATCGCTTCGAAGTTTTAAGAGAGAGAAAAAATGTTGATAAAAGGAACCAGAAGAAGTTTTTAATCTCTCTCTCTCTCTCAATATCAGACAACGGCGTTTAGGGTTTTCTTTAATTTCGAAAAGAGGAAAATGAAAAAATATTTGACATTTTAAATTAATTTTGGTTGGAAGTGGGGAAGGGGATGACACAAAATGGTTTTTTTCCTTTGCCTTTTAAATTCACTTTTTCCTATAACGTATATTGAAGCCACAATCAAGTGTAACGCGGTCCACTGAGTTTAATATTAGTCACCAAAATCAACGGCGTGATTGAATGGTGTGAGTGTAATTATTCCAAAAGTGAGTCGTTGTTTTGTTATTTACTTCAGTGGACCTTATAAAATAGAAGGAGAAGATCGACCGTACTTATGATAGACGCTTTTTGATCTTATACTCTCATTAGATTTTCTTATTTTATTAACATAAAAAAGTTTGATTACTGTTTTTAGTGTAATGGCATTCACGTGATTATGGATAAAGTTGAAGGGTGATAATATAATTGAGTGACCAAGAGGGTGATGCATATGAACCAATAGGATTACGAGGGCGTGAGTGTTGGACGAATAGTGGAACGACACGTGTTGAATACTTTTTTGACTTTATGAAAATTGCCACCGCAACTTGCGGGGTAGATTGGGGATATGTATGATCTACGCGCACTACACTATGAATTATTTTGAAAGCAAAAGTGAATTTCATTACTTTTAAAATAAAAAACCTATAATTAAAAATAAAGGTGTGAATATTACACAGTTGTGAGTTTGTGACAATTACGCCATTATGAATTCAAAATTAAGGGATAACCTTTTTTTTTTTTTGATGCGATTTACCTTAAATATTGTCAAGTTCAAGATTCTAATTATTCAAATCTTTTTAATGTTATTCAAATCTTCTTAATGTTATAAACTTTTTTTTCCTGTTTTACCCTTACTAAATAATTAGATAAATATTTATTATTATTTTTAAAGTATATTAAGAGGTTAAAATTGTCTTTATACAATATTTCTTAAAGAATGTGAAATTTCTAAAAAATTCATCTTAGTAGGACGGAGGGAGTACAACATTAGAAATCTTTAATTAACATTTTTGTAATTTATAGTTAGAAAATAAATCTGATTTGAATATATCTTTAGAAGATACTTAAGTCAACAATGTGTTAAAAAAGTTATGACTTCTCTCTCAAATTGGATTGATTAGATTTTTTTTGTTTTGGTTAAACAAAGACAAGATTCGATCTAAATTCAATTTATATCATGAAAGTAACACAATTCATTAGAATCAAACGTTACCACTTTCTTAATGTTTATTTTTTGACATTTATGTTCTCCTCTTGTTCATTAACCATAATGTTAGCTTTCATTGCTGACCATAATGTTGTATCTCTAAAAGCTAAAAAAATTTTAATAACGTTTTTAAAATCGGTAATTGTCAAAACGATATATCACAATGACAGTGTCGTCTTTAAACAAATAGGAGAAACAATGGTTTGTGAATTTCCATAAAACATGTATTTACAAAAAGGCCTCTAATTTAGTTTTACTTTTATACATAGGCTCCCAAATTTGTAAAACTTTTAGAAAATTTTTAGACCACCAAAATTTCAGGGTCTATCCTCGATGCGAGATTACCATTCAAAACCATTTTGTTTCAAATCTGATATTGTGTTGATGCTTACTCATAGTCTCATACGTTAAGATTTATGTTTACTTGTGGATTGACGGTCAAATACTAACTAGCTTGTTATAAGATGTAGGTTTGGTTTGTTCTTCTTAAGATTTTAAGCTCATCTATCAAATGTTATGTTGAATTATGGTGAGTTGATGATGGTAAGGAAGATATATCTTAAAGCAGTTCTTTAAGTGATCAATATATGCTCAAGACTTCATATTAGTTAGTATACTATTTTGGCTAACGATGTGACACATAAATCTACAATTGAAATGTATGTTCATGTATATGATGATACGATATTGACATTGATCTCAAATATCTTGGAAATTGGTTATTAAGTGTCGATTTGTATTCTTTTTGCTTGTGTATTTTGTACTTTTATAAATATGTATAAATGTAGTTACGCTTGTTAAGCAACATAAAATCTTTTATCTGACCCAAATGGTTGATTAATTACTTTTCTTCCACACCATCTTGTGCTTGTATGATCTCACATACTTTATTTTTGATGGGTAGACATTTTTTGTCGCTGCTTAGTTGGCCATTCACATTCAGTACGAGAACATTTTGGTAAGCTACGTTTCCATTAGCTTAGATCTTTCCTATTTTTTTACACAAAACTTTTGATCCATTCATCAATAGAGAACAACCCAATATCATTCATGCTTGCTCTTCTGTTGTCTTGTACATAAGTTTATTAGTACTTGAGTCGTTGCAAGATATATTGTCTTGCTTTAGTTACATATGTTGAGACGTATTTTTTGAAATATTTGGAATTTGACCATTTCAGTGAAAATATGCTGCAATTGCTCTTCTCTCATATATTAAAATTTTGACCAAGAATGGCGAAGAAGCCGCTCAAGAACTTGATTATTACAAATTTGTAAAATGTGTAATAAAATCATCTATTCAGTGTTATGATGTAATGGAAATTATAGAATCAAATTATTTAGTAATAATATCGTCGTTAGTCGTTACCATTAAGTAATAAGCTACATAATTAATTAAACTATATAAGAAAAAAAGATTCTATCTTCAGAGTTCGATGCGTACTGTGACCATTACATACTACAGTTAGCTTTCTTCTCTAGCCGTCGAAGTTTCACGCGCCGCCGTGAGAAAATGCAGCACACACCGGAGCAACCGAGAGTCACTCTTTACATAATCCTCACCACCGCGTTTCTCTCTCTATGTTTCCTCCTCTCTCTCTCTTCCTCTTCCCAGTACTCTTCATCTTCCTACACCGGACGACCCGATGATCTACGACCCGACCCGAGACTCTTTCCTTCTTCCTCCAAAATCGCCGCCGATACAGCTCCTCCTTCAATCGCTTACCTAATTTCCGGATCTTCTGGTGACACGCGACGAATCCTTCGACTTCTCTACGCTACTTACCATCCTCGAAATCGATATCTTCTTCATCTCGATAGCTTAGCGACACAATCTGAACGAGATCGGCTCGCTGTTGATGTACAAGATGTACCGATTTTTAGAGCTGCAAGGAATGTTGATGTTATTGGGAAGCCTGATTTCGCGTATCAGAGAGGATCGTCTCCGATGGCTTCTACGCTTCATGGTGCTTCGATTCTTCTTAGATTGTCAGGAACTTGGGATTGGTTTGTTAGTATTAGTGTTGATGATTATCCTCTCGTTACTCAAGATGGTTTGGATTCTTCTTGCGAAATTCTCTTTGATTTGTGATTTTTCTGTGTTTGTTTTTACTGATTCTGAGTTTGATTTTGCGTAGAGCTTCTTCATATTATGTCACATTTGCCTAAGGACTTGAATTTTGTGAACCACACTAGCTACATTGGTTGGAAAGAGTAAGATTATGTTTCCCTTTAGTTTCACTTAGAGAGTCTTTGTGTTGTAGGCTGGATTTGATTCCATAGAGCTAAGATTCATTGTTTTAGGATCAGTGTAACATTTTCTCTTGGTTTCTTGTAGGTCCAGGAAGTTGAAGCCAGTTATTGTTGATCCAGGGCTCTATCTTGTGGAGAAAACCGATATGTTTTTCGCTTCGCAGAAACGAGAGTTGCCTAAGGCTTTCAAGTTATTCTCAGGTATGCTTAGCTACGTTACATTACGTTTTCATTTTCCCTTTTCTGTTTTCTGCATTTATCTGTGGATCATTACTAATTGACCACCTTGTTTGCTATTTAGCATATTCAGTGTTGTGCAATCATTTGGATTGATATTATTATGGAAGATTACTTTTTCCTAATTATGCTGTTTTGTAGAAACTTAATCCCTTTTTCTTTTACATGGTTAGCAGTTTCTTGGCACCATTTCATAATTTGGTAGGTAGATACGTGATAGTGTAGAAGTGGATAAGTTTAGGTGAAAGCTCTATCAGAATATAGACTACATGACGTCTTGTTTATCAGTAATGCTATTAGCTGCTTTAAGCAGATAAGTGAGGAAAGGGAAGCCAGTGTCTAGAAATTGCTTACAATGGTTCTCATTACTGTTATATTTTGTTGGTTGTTTAACAACAAAGTTCTCCTATTGAATAGCATAATTATATTTAGTTCCTACTGAATATAGCATATTGAGGAAAAAGAAATCTTTGGAGGGGATTGAGAAAAATATAGCATAATTAGGAAAAAGAATTGACACATCTGAAAAGAAGGGTTTGAGATACCGTTTATGTCTTTGATGATTTAAACTAAATGCCATTATCTCTATTTGGCAGGTCCATCTTTCTCCATCTTAAGCCGGAATTTCATGGAGCACTGTGTCTTAGGCACTGACAACTTCCCTCGGACTCTACTCATGTACTTGTCCAACACACCTGATTCTCTTTCCAACTACTTCCCAACTATCCTCTGCAACACGGATACCTTCAAAAAGACCATCATGAACAACAACTTACTCTACCTAGCTTCTAACGACACTTCTAAAGAAAGATACCATCAGCTTGATCACAAAGAGTTCACAGAAATGGTTGACTCCGGAGCAGCTTTTGCAAGAGGATTCAGGTACGACGACACTGTCCTTGATCGCATCGATCATGAACTTCTGGGACGCAAACCTGGTGAAGTTGTGCCTGGTGGTTGGTGTTTAGGAGATTCTAGTAAAAACCGTAGCTCGTGTTCCGTCTGGGGTGACTCGGGTATCCTTCGGCCCGGTTCTGGTTCCGATAGGCTCGAGAGACGAATTGTTGAGTTACTATCAAACGATTGGTTCAGATTGCACCAATGCGTACCTGAATGATCGGATGATCCTCACCGCACTTTCAATAGAGTAAATAGTTGTCCAAGACACGAAGAAGATAACGGTACTTTATGCTTCTGTATCTTTAGAGAGAGTTCCACTTCTACATTGTAACCTGTGACTTTGAGAGTGTTTGTTCCATTGTTGTTGTAGAAAAACCATCTCAAAGCTGAGAAATGAAACGACTCGGTTCATTGGTTGAAGTCTAAACCGGTATAAAATCCCGGTTTTAATCTAATCTAGACCAAACCGTGTTTCTTATATATATTTGAATCCGTGATTTACGCACGACTGGTTAAAGCAGAATGGAATCAAAATCAGAACAAAACGAGTGGAGCTCCGGCGTGTGGGCTCACTTAACCGCCGTACGGCAACAATCGCCGCTTGTTCAGTGCATCACCAACTTCGTCTCGATGGATCTCGTTGCCAACACGCTTTTATCCGCCGGTGCATCTCCAGCGATGGTCCATTCCGTCGTTGAGATTCCTGATTTCACTCCTCATATTCACGCGCTCTGCGTCAACGTCGGAACACTTACACCTGACTGGCTTCCGTCAATGAAAGCTGCCGCTGAACTCGCTTCTCAGCTCCGAAAGCCTTGGGTTCTTGATCCCGCCGCCGTGAGTTGCTCCGGATTCCGATTAAAAGCGTGTTTGGAGCTCATCGAGCTAAAACCTACTGTAATCAAAGGAAACGGTTCTGAGATTATTGCTCTCTCCTCTGCTTCACGTGGACAAACTAAGGTATATATTGTAACATCACACTGTATTGAGATTAACAATGATTCGAGAATTTTGTTATGAGAGGTTTTGATGACTCTGTAGTGAAGTTGTTTTGCTAAAGTATGAGTTGGTATTTGCTAGGGTGCTGATAGCTCACATGAATCAACAGACGCTATAGAAGCTGCAAAGTCATTAGCGATGTCAAGTGGTGCTGTTGTTGCAGTGTCAGGAGCTGTTGATATTGTTACTGATGGGAAACAGGTTATTGGTGTTCACAACGGGACGAAGATGATGCAACAGATTACTGCAACTGGTTGTTCTCTAGCTGGTTTGATTGTAGCGTTTCTTGCTATTGATTCATCACGGGTACTGGAAGCTACGGTTTCCGCTATGGCTGTCTTTGGCATTGCAGGTGAGTTGGGTGAAGCGATGGCGAATGGTCCAGCGTCATTGAGAATGCATTTGATAGATTGTCTTTATGGGTTGGATGAAACCACAGTGCTTAAACGTGTGAATGTGACCAGGTTGGGTTGATGTACATGAATCATCTTCTTTGAATAAAGTTTCTTAAGATATCTCTGCAATTTTCTTGATCATTAGTATATCGTCCAGCTTCAGGTAGATAGGAGTGTCATGGTTATATAGCTTTTGTGGTCACCATCTTAGACTTTAAGGCAATGTTCAAAAATTACACTTTTAACAATCTTAGAAGTTTCATGGCTTTGGATGATTTGCTTTCGATCAATAACTGTTACATACAACAACAAAAGAACATTCACACACACGCACACATGTAGAAATTTGAAATCTTTTGGTAAGGCTACTTTTGGGTTTTGTTTAGTACTTCAGATGGACAATGATCCTAAGCAAAGACTCTGCTCCATCCACTTCATGCTGACCTGATGGAATCAATGGTCTGACCTCTGCAAACCCACAAGCGTTCTTGAACCTACCTGTTCCTCCAGTCACTGATAGATGCGACATGGCGCTTCCGATCCTGTAAATTCCGTAGAAGTTAAGGTTGTCGTTGTACTCTCCTCCTTCAAGCATAGCTGTGAAAGCCATCATCTGTGTGCTTCCATCTGCAGAACTTGCAACATAAACTCCTTGAGCCTTACCAAGTGGCTGTGAACCCAAGTCAGGACCAGATGTGAGTATATCGTCGATCACAGTAATGGTACCAAACCCGAGACTGAGACCATCAGGACCCAACTGAGTCTGAATTCCGTTTAGGTTCTGACCAGAGTATGCTGTACCAGACAAGCCGGTCCCAAGAGGTACACCATTGATGCCGTTAACCGTTGGTAGTGCGCCGTTTGCATTGGGTATGGCTATACCGTTCTCAGGAGGAGTGAAACCAATCTGCTTAGCAAATGGAACTTGACCGTTGTAAATGTTCCCGAGCAAACCCGTGATGGGCCTCGCGGTGGGGCTGCTTCCTCCAAGTAAATCGTGCATGTAGAGTTCGAAAATGGGGTCTTCAGGTGCAGGATCAAGCGCTGCTACAAACACAGCAACCGTGAACAAGATTGTTGTTAAAAGCAAGAATGGTGATTGCTTGATCATCATGGAGAATGTTATCGTTAAGTGTTGCTCTGTTTTTTTTTTTTTGTGTTGGAAGATGATTTTGAACTGATTGAGATTTGTTTGATGAATATATGAAAAAATGTGGGAAACGCTGTTTAAATAGAGAGGTGTGGATTGTGAAGTTGTTACGATTTCTGATTTTGTGTAGTTGTTGAAATGTGTTCTTTATAGCTGTGATATCTTGTGTAATTCTGTTTTCTTCATACAAAATATGTGAGAATCCAAAAATAATAACGTCAGAGATTGATAGAATACTCATATATGTACCAATTAGCGTCTTTAATTTAGTGGTTACCAAAATGTTTTCATTAAAATAAACTAGTTGTAGCTAAATTTTGGTGGTTTAGGTTGAATAATTCTGAATTAGTTCATGGTTCAGTTTAAGAAATTGATAAAGAAAAAATTAAATTACTAATTATTTTGTTTTTGTCAAGATACTAAAAATTCAAAATACGAAATTCTTATTATTTTCCCTAGTAATTTACACAAAAAATGAAAATTAGTCATCGTTTAGTTTGTGCGCCAATACAAAATAAGAAAAAGGCAAAAATAAAGAGTATTACTGCAAATATATTTCTTTCATTTTGCAACATATCCATTTTGGGAAACCCTAAATTCCCAAATGTCATTCGCCGAGGAATTTGAAGCTAGTAAGCAAAATCGTATCTCTCTCGAATCGTGTTTATTCTTTACTGTGATCAACGAATCGTGAAACTGCTCGCCTTCTTACGTTAGCTAATTCGATTTTCCCGCAAGTTGTTTTAGATTGATCATTACCTTTGTTGCAATATTGACGAGAGAGTGATTCACTAACTTAGATTGATTTGTGTGTTTTCTCGCTGGTTCTTGTCATAACCAAAATGTTTGTCTGCTTCAATTTTTGCTTGCGCAAATATTGAATCAGGAATCTCTGAATTATACTATGGGTTTCTACTTTCTACATGCTTGAAATGTAGCATAGCATATAGATGACTGTAACTGTTGGTTCAAGAATATCAAAAAATCATTGTTTTTGTCTGAACATGTAAAGAGTTCTACTGTAAGAAGCTTTTTTAGTGTTGATGTGAAATTAGCTCTGTTGTTGTTATCTAGCAGGAACAGTTCTAATATCCATCATAGTGTGTGCATTGTTTTTGGGTTCTTGGTTTTGGTTATTTGCATCTCTGTCATGGTTTACTCTTCCTTAGGATATCAGACAATATTTGACCTCGTTCAATCGAGAATAATGAAGCAACTCTTTCTTGATATCTATGTGCAGATCTTGTTTCGCTGGCCCATGTTTTGCAGAAGAAATATGCTCTCCTGCGCGATTTGGATAAAAGTTTGCAAGGTAACAATCAATAGAGTCGTACTTACAGCAGATTAAGGCATCATTGTTGTCATTATGTATCCTCACTGATTAGTAATTTGTTAGAAAAGGGGTACCGCAGACATGATCTTTAGTCATTAGACTAAACCCATTTCGTTGTAGTTCATGTGCTGCATAGTTTGTTGTTTTCGGATGAGTTGTTTGCTGGGTTTTAGTATAAAGTAAGACTTTGTAAAGCATCTATATATGCACTTTGTTGATTTGTTATGTGGATTGCTTTCATCTTTGTTTGTGTCTTTTGTGGTTTAAGCAGAAAACCAACGACAAAATGAACAACGCTGTGAAAAAGAAATAGAGGATATAAGAAGGGGCAGAGCTGGAAATATCACACCTAATACCTCTCTTACAAAGTTCTCAGAGGAAGCACTTGATGAACAGAAACACAGTGTCCGGATTGCTGACGAGAAAGTCACACTGGCTATGCAGGCATATGATCTGGTATGGTTATGAAGTTTTTTTTTCCTTGTCTCTTTAAGAGGACACTTCTCTGTTATGGTGTCTGACCTCGGATTTGTGTAGCTTAAGTTAGCAGTTCAGTTTTAGCCTTGTGGAATTTTTGATATTTCTTAAAGTCATTATTTTTCAGATGATATATTGCTTCAGGTGGATATGCATGTTCAGCAACTTGACCAGTATATGAAAAAATCCGACGAAGTGATCCGCAAAGGTCATTTTTTGGCTTGCTGTTATTCTTGTCTTAGTGTTTTTAAAGCTTGAGCTTCTCTCTTATCTTATTCAGTAATAAACATAAAACTGTGTGGTTTCTATCAGAGAAAGAAGCTGCCGCTGCGACATTAGAACTGGAGAACAACGGGAAAGCCGGGAATGCTGGTGAAGGTGGAAGAGGAGGGCGAAAAAAGTAGGTGGCTTTCAGCCTCATCTTTTATATCATTAGCATATGTTGCTCAATAAATTACATCGCCTAAACCTCAGCAAGCTTAGGTCCAATGAAACCATCCATTTAATGTTGTGACAGGACAAGGCTAGCAACAGCAGCGTCAACAGCAGCAGCATCAACTGGGATGACTTCAAGTAATATGGATCTGGATCTGCCTGTGGATCCAAACGAACCAACTTACTGCATCTGCAACCAAGTTAGCTTTGGCGAGATGGTTGCGTGTGACAACAATGCGGTATGGCTTCTTGAAACTAATGTCTCTTTTCACATTGTGAGACACTCTTTAAGACTGAAAATAAAATTCAATGCAGTGCAAGATTGAGTGGTTCCATTTCGGTTGCGTCGGTCTGAAAGAACAACCCAAGGGGAAATGGTACTGCCCGGAGTGTGCTACAGTAAAGAAGAGCAGGAAAGGTCGATGATTTGAATGTTCATGTCTGCTAATAATCCAAACAGCTTCATCATATCTACTGTAATCCAAACAGTTTAGTATATCAACTCATGTAAGATGTTACCATGTTGACTATAAATTGTAGAAGTCTTGTTTCGTTCTTTGTTTGACAAAATTAATAACTGAGTTTGGGGTACTGATACATCTACTAATTTAGAAACAAAGAAGCCATTCCATGAAAGCAACACAATGATACCTTATAAAATTATGATGCTTTTGGTCTCATAAAATTTCCAAGTGTGCTGTTTATTGTGAAATCAGTTATTGGGTAACAAAATCAAAGACAAAAGACTCCTAAAAGAATCGTATCTCATTTCTTAGGTTTAAGCCAATTGGTGAAAGAAAGAGAGTTTAGTGATCTTATAGTCCATGCCTCCCATTGCCTCCTGCTGACTCGCTTTGGTCTTTTGGGAAGCTCAAACACTACAACCAGAGCCGTCCTGATCACTTTCAGAGGGTCAATGATTCCAGCTTTGACCTAGTTTTCATCAAGAGTTAGCTAAGGACAATCTCAGATAAATCAAAAGTGAAGTGATGTTGGATTGTGAACACAACTAACCTTTTAGCTGCATCATAAGTCATAACCGAGGTAGGTGTTATCTTGCTCCAAGAGCTTGCTAACAAAACAGCACTTTCAAGTTCAACATTTGAAGCAATTGTGTTAACAAGAGTCTGGCAAACCAAATCCCATTAAACAACTTCCTGTTTATGATCATTAGATCAGATGGTCTTCGTTTTAGATAATTGCTAACTTTCAATGTATTCTGAATGATCTGCAGACACTGATCTTTTGGTCAAACTTGGCTATTGGAAGCTTTTCCAACTGCTCTGCTGCATATTGTCCACACCTCACTTTCTTTAGCACTTCCAGCAACCAAATCAAGGTGGTAGAAACCTCTTGAAAGAATATGCGGAATTGTATTAAAGAGTAAGAGAGTTATGAAGAACAAGAGAGTTTGTATATGAGAGAAAATGACCAAATCATGTTGATAGAATTAGATAGTAACCTTTGTGTGTTTACAATGCTTTTAAAGACACACAAAGGGAATATGGCCGTTTACAATTAACGTAAGACTGAAAGAGACATAAGAGAAGAGGTTCCTTGGTCTTGATGATGAGAGCGACTGATCCTTGGTTGACCATGTTGCTAAAGACACTCGTGAGTCCTCTTCAACGGCTACAAGAGATATTTGTGTGCCTTCACTTCTTCTAGAAGCTCTTCATAGACTTCTCATATGTTCGGCCCACTCTCTTGTAGCACATATCCAATACTAGGCCTTTCTCCTTATTTGAATCTTGATCAATACCTCTAACCACCAGATAGAGAATGGATGCTACAGTGACAACCATTGATTCTCAACGACTGGCCTTTTCTCCACACACCAGCAGAAGCCACTTGACTTCTTCAGTGGTTACTACCAATAATCCTTGCAAGAACAATTACCATCCTTAAAATGGTGGAACCGATTAGTATCTCTCACAATGATTTCTCTCCCAACCACCTTTGACGCCAACTTTATTGCTGTATGGCAATCCCCACAAACACGGATGTTCTTCTTGATGTGTATAGTTGATCCAGGAGGAGTGTTGAGAAGCGCAAACGCCAACGCAATTTTCTCACTATGATATTGTAAATTCACTTCCCTCTCCTGTTGATCCACATGGACTATTACATGGCTAGTGTCTGGCACATATCCCAACTCCTTGATCTTTGCTAAAACCTCTTCCCACTTCCGAGCAATCTCCTCCCTCTGTGGATGACGTTCATCATTTGCCACAAACATGTGGATTGCATTCTCAATCTCTACCCAACTGCAAGCAGGTTCCTTCTTCACTCCACTTTCCTTCATCTTCTTTCTCACTCTCGCAGCATCGTTCCATCTGCCACCAGATGCATAGATGTTATATAGTATTACATGGGGACCAGGGTCGTCAGGGTCAAGTTCAAATACATGCTCAGCCGCATAAGCTCCCAATTCCGTATTCTTATGCATTCTACAAGCATTAAGCAGGGCTTTCCAGATGGCTGCAGTGGGTTCTATTGGCATTTCTTCAATGAATCTCAGTGCCCTATTAAGATCACCGGCTCGCCCAAGAAGGTCTACGACTGTGACGTAGTGCCAAGCCTCGGGAACTATCCCATCTTTCTTCATCAATTCATAGTAATGCCATCCTTCATCTAGAAGACCAGAATGGCTGCAAGCTGTAAGCACAGAGAGAAACGAGATTTCATTGGGGCGAATCCCAACCCTCCTCATTTCCTCGAACCACCACACTGCTTCCTTTCCAAATCCATGTTGGGCATAAGCAGTCAGCAGCGAGTTCCAAGACACCACATCCCTTTTAGCCAATCTATCGAATATTTTCCTCGCGTCATGGATGCTTCCTGATTTTGCATACATGTCAAGAAGAGTGTTTCCCGCGAAGGCCACAAGCTTTTCACCGGATTTAATCATATAAGCGTGAACCCATTTCCCTTGCTCCAAGAACCCTGTACTGGAACAAGCACCAAAGAGGCTAGCGTATGAGAAATGGGAAGGTCTAAAACCATCTCTAAGCATCCCTTGAAAAAGCTCCAGAGCTTTCTCTGTACCACTTCTCCTAGCATGACCAGCAATCAGAGCATTCCAAGAAACATCATTCCTGCTCTCAAGCGCATCAAAGACTAATTGTGCATCATCCATAAGACCATAGCGAGTATACAAATCAAGAAGAGCACTACCAACATGAACATTCGAATCAAAACCACATTTTACACAGAACCCATGAAGTTGATGACCACAACATCCCCTTCTCTCAGCTGCAGCAGCTTTGATCACACTAGACAAAGTGAACTCATTGGGACTATATCCAAATCTCAACATCTGATTAAAAAAAAGTAACGCATCACAAGGTCGATCATGCTGCGAGTAACCAGAAATCAAAGTAGTCCAAGTAACAAAATCTCTCTGAGGCATTTTTTCGAACACTTTACGAGCTTCCTCCAAACTTCCGCATTTAGCATACATATTGAGAAGAGTGTTGCCCATAACAATGTCATGACGAAAGATAGATTGAAGGATATGAGCATGAACGATCCTTCCCTGAATGAGCAACTTAAAGACTGTACATTTCTTCAGCAGCGTGTTGTAGAAACGTCTATCGGCGGGAATATAACTGCCCTCGAGATCATTGCTACTCGTTCGGAGAAGAAGATCATTGGATGGGAATTTTAAAGATTCGTCTTCGGAATCTTCAGATACCGGTGCCGGGAGAGAATTCAGACGCCGAGATAGCTTCAGCTGAGAGAGGAGACGAGGCGGGAAACGCAATGCCATGGTCGACACTCGACAACATCAAAGATGCTAACCGGAGATGAATTATAACTGAAAATAGTTTGGTTATCTTCGGTTTGTGTCAATGTATATAACCGGAATATATTTCAGTTCGATTTCATGGTAATTTGGATTTTGTGGTTTTCGTTTTTTTGGTGCATTTCAGTTAGTGGTTGCTTAATTTTGCTAAATCTTGGTTTAACTACGATGAAACTTGGGTATATATATAAATACTGTAATTTGAAGGGTCGGTTTATTGTTGGAGTACCAGACCTGAACCAGAAGCAATGACAAACACAAATGATGCCTTAGGAAAATTTGTTGATGCTAATAGTGTGTCTCGTAACATTGCCAAGTGTGCTCTGTTTATTGTAAAACTTTTGAGGTTATTGAGCAACAATAAGGCAAAGACGAAGACTAAAACTCCTAAAAGAATCGTATCTCTCTTCTCAAGTTAAGATGGTGATTGGTGAAAACAAAAGACAGAATTTAGTGGATCTAGTAGTCCATGCCTCCCATTCCACCCATGCCTGCTCCTGCTGCTCCTGACTCGCTTTCGTCTTTCGGAAGATCAACCACTACAGCTTCCGTTGTCGTCAACAAAGATGACACACTGCCAACAACGCAAGTATACAGTTTTAGCTTAAGACTCATATATCGAAATGAAGAAGAACATTGTTAGTTAGGGTGTTCGCTTTTTATTTACCTCGCAGCATCAACCAAAGCTGTCCTGATCACTTTCAGAGGGTCTATGATTCCAGCTTTCACCATATCCACATATTCACCTAGTTTGTTCTCCACAGTTAGCTAAATGCAATCTTCAGAGAGAACAAAAGTGAAGTGATGATGGATTGTGAAACTCACCTTTAGCAGCATCATAACCGAGGTCTGGGTTATCTTGCTCCAAGAGCTTGCCAACAATAACAGCACCTTCAACTCCAGCATTTGAAGCGATTGTGTAAACAGGAGTCTGGTAAACCAAAACTCGTTAAAACAATTTCTTGTCATCAATTATCAGATCAGAGGATTTTAGTTCTAAAGAATAGAAAACCTTCAATGCGTTCTGAATAATCTGGACACCAATCTTCTGGTCAAAGTTGGCTGTTGGAAGTTTTTCCAACTCTCTTGCTGCGTATAGAAGAGCCACACCTCCTCCTGCAAGTGTTTTGATTTGTTTCTTTAGCACATAGCAAACTTTTTAGCACTATATCAAAGAGTCTTCCTCACTGGAAGAGACATACCTGGTAAAATACCCTCTTCAACTGCTGCTTTAGTGGCATTCAAAGCATCTGTCACTCTGTCTTTCTTCTCACCAACTTCAGCTTCACTTGCTCCTCCAATCTAAACACAATTAGCTCCAGAAGTTATAACAAGACACTTACAACCAGGCTGCTATGATTCTAAGACTCCCAAAACATTATAACATGGACTAACCTTCAACACTGCAACACCTCCAGAGAGCTTAGCCAACCTTTCTTGCAGTTTTTCCTTGTCATAATCTGAGGTGCTCAGTTCAATTGCTGACCTAATCTGTTAGTTGCAATACCAAGCAATTAGAACGAACTACTTTCATACACTTCATAATTTCTTGCATACAAATTTTATTACTAACCAATTTATCAGGGTATAAGGTTAAAAATTACCTGTTCACATCTTTCCTCAATTCCTTTCTTGTCGCCAGCCCCATCAAGAATAACAGTGTCGTCCTTGGAGACTGTAACCTATACAAATAGCCAGACAAGTCTCAACTACACTTACAATCCAACAAGGATATGCTGAGAATGTAATAGCCAAATCTAGTTCATACTAAGAGCCACCATGTCTATATCAGTTAAGGTTTCAAAGGCTACCTTTTTGCAGGTTCCTAGCATGCTTAGGTCCACCTTCTCCAGATTCATGCCAAGCTCGTCTGTGATAACCTGTATCAAGCTAAGTCAATAATATTCCATTGTTGACAAGACTAACACATTACACAACAAATGTACTACCTCTCCACCAGTAAGGGCAGCAAGGTCTTGCAAATTGGCCTTCCTATTCTCTCCAAACCCAGGGGCCTTGATGGCACAGACCTGCAGGGAGGAAACTATTAATCTAAAAGCAAAGAAGTCATAGCTAAAAGTCAGGAGACGGTAGTAAGAGCTTCTGTTGTTCAAACCTTAATTCCGGCACGGAGCTTGTTAAGGATAAGAGTTGCAAGAGCATCACTTTCCACATCTTCAGAAACAATCAATAGTGGTCTTTGCCTCTGTAAGATTTTATTTGGACAACAGAAACCACATCAGATGCCTTTCACACAGCATTTACATGAGAAAATGATTACAGATTTACTATAAAGATAAAGTAGACATACCTTCAGAGCCAACTCCAACACTTTCACTATAGAGTTGATGCTTGAGATCTTCTTCTCGTGGATAAGAATGAGAGGATCGTCTAGTTCCTACATAGATTAATTCCAATTCAGTAACTTCTATAATTGATATGACACATCAAGAAACTTAATTGAGCAGGGAGTAAAAAACTTACACATTTTTGGGTTTTTTGATTAGTGATAAAGTATGGTGAAGTATAACCTCTGTCCAATTTCATCCCCTCTACAACTTCCAACTCGTTAAACAATGTCTTTCCATCCTGCAATGCATTATACCCACGTCAGAATTATGTTTTGACCAATATATAAGTAGCAACATGAGCAATCATTCGGCGATTTACTTACTTGGATTGTGATAACACCTTCTTTGCCAACCTTCTCCATAGCCTTGGCAATAAGTTCACCAATTTCCCTCTCTCCATTAGCAGAAATGGTTCCAACCTGAGCAATCTCTTCAGATGTGCTGATCATCCTAGCCTTGCTTTTAAGGTTTGTCACCACAGCATCAACTGCCATGGAAATACCTCTTCGCAAGTCCATTGCATTCATTCCTGCGGCAACTGATTTGCATCCTTCGGCAAATATAGCCCGGGTGAGGACAGTAGCACAAGTAGTACCTGCATGACAAGTTAAACAAGCATTGGTACATAGTTTTGCAAAGTTTCTACAACTATGAACCGCATAATCAATCAAAATGAAATATCTTACCATCACCAGCAACATCATTAGTAGCATTTGCAACCTGCTTCACAAGACTAGCACCAACGTTCTTAATTTTGTCTTTGAACTCAATACTTTTGGCAACAGTAACACCATCTTTTGTCACTTTAGGAGCACCCCAACTTTGCTCAATCACAACATTACGTCCCTTCAAAATTAGAATCACATAAAGCAGAAAGTCTTAGACCAAATTCGATACAGAATCAACCGGTCACCCAAATCACATGCTAAGGAAGGAACCTCTGGCCAAATCATGTCCAAATCAAATCAAAATGTGTAGAAGAAAAAGAGTACCTTGGGACCCATGGTGACTTTAACAGCATCAGCAAGATCTTCAACACCCTTAAGCATCAAAGCTCGAGCTTCAACACCAAACTTAATCTCTTTCGCTGCATAGTTCCTGCTCCAGCTCATTCTGCTGGAAACCTGGCGAGCGTTTTGAGCAATCCTGAAGAACAGAGAACAATAAAGACACCATTTTTATTATCAGAACTGGCAATTCAGAATCGGGATTAAGCTAGTAGATTTCGAGAGCCCAGATGAATTTGAAGAGAGTAGATCAAAACCCAAATCGATTTAATTCCTCATTAGCTTCCAATGAGAGTGAATAAAAAACACGAAGAAAGTGAGTTCATTACCTTGCCTTGGAGGCGAGGTTAGAAGCGAAACGATACATGGTGAGTGAGAAGGAAGAGGATTAACGATGAAGAGATGATTCTGATGAGCGAGTTAGATTAGATCAATGGAGAACAGGCGGAGAGAGAGAGAGAGAGAGAAGAAGAGTTGAGAGGGCTTAATAAGCGAAGGAGAAGAGTCTAGAAGCAGCTGCTAGTTACTATATGAGCCTTTTAGGGTTTTAGGCCTCTTTAGGGTTTAACTTTCATTTCAAACTTAAAAATCGTTAATCTCATTTGACGAAAAAAAAAAAAAAAA
>Ga0041059_1001445_pt1 | contig 18767 bp, 15 predicted proteins | sample AraColnosormetaG_FD_56232 | JGI IMG/M metagenome (GOLD analysis project Ga0041059, IMG submission 56232) | Arabidopsis roots microbial communities from North Carolina, USA - Col MF nosort | ecosystem: Host-associated > Plants > Roots > Unclassified | place: USA: North Carolina | collected...
TTTTTTTTTTTTTTTGCCAACGGTTAGTCCCGGACCGAGAAAGAAAGATTATGAGCCAACGAAAATAAAATTGTTTGAAACGTTTCTTAATTAGTAGTAGTGTTTTTCTTAGAGATTTGTACAAAAAAAAAACTAAAAAGTACGAATTTTCTCATAAGAGTACTGTTAAAATAATCACATTTCAGTGCTCTTTCTATAATTATTTTGTTTCTTTAATTAGGGGTTAACGGTCAAAAAAACGGTCGCAGACCAGAGAATTTAAGGCAATGTTTTCTTAATTAAGACTAAGTCGATAGGTTTAATTCTTAAACAAGATATAACGTAACGTAAGCAACGTCGACAATTCAATATCTAATCTGGCCCAATAATATTGACCTAATCCGGTCCAGCAATATTCTAGAGAACGAGAAACTCATCAGATTTTTACTTCCAAGTGTTTTCTACAAGTTAACATATTTTGTCTTTGTTTTTATTTTGATTCTAATAACTTGCATCTTTTTAAAAGTAATCTTCCATTAAATTATAAAGGCGAATTAATTGACGTTTACCATTTGCAAATAGTTTGATTAAAAATACAAGAATTGAATTGTTTTGTTTGGAGATAAACACATTACTAGAACATGTCAATGTAGACACAACTAATAATACATAAAACATAATGTAAAACTTTAGTGTTGATATAGAAAAATCAAGAATTAACAACATTCACAAGTTCTCCAATCTAACATCTTAAGTTGTTGTTAACAAATGCATTAAAAAGAGACTAAAGAAGCTCAAACAGATTGGTGCAATTAGATAAAAGATGGGGTCTTACAAAAAAGCCATGTCAAACTAAAAAACAAGCATTCACTTTCTCACCCTTGCTCTCTTCTTATATATAACATCATTCTACTAAAAAACCATCTGTAATTATATTTATATATATCTATATATACTTAAAAACTAGACTTCTTATCTCAAGAGTTAGCATCACAAGATCAACTTTTTAGACCTTAGAAGACTTTAAGAACAGATCAGGCTTTCTTCTTCTTGTTGTTGTTGTTCTTGATCAGGCTTTCCTGTGTCTGTTCTCTCTGCTTTCCCTTAAGCTTCTTCCTCTTCTGTACTCGACCTCTGCATCAGAGCTTGAAATATGATAGCTTCTGCTTCCTTTTACAGACCCCACTCTCGACAATAAAGCCTCTTCATCCGCATGGATCCGGTTTCTTTGTTTGTGATCTGAGCCATACAATTTGATACAATTAGCACACACACAAAGAAACAATGTTATTATCTATGCAAGCTGAATGAGATATAATGTGACAATTCTCACCTTTGTAGCTATTTGATGACTTTGGTGATTGGAAGTCTACAACTTGTGAATCAAGATCGGCTTCTGATTTGGGGCTTGTTTGACTCAGCAAATTTGCTTCTCTTCTGAGAAGCTTTTGTCCATCGCTTGGAGAGTAAGCTGATGTGTTAAAAGACCCATCCATCACATCAGTGATCTCTACATACTGACTAGTTGTGATGATTTCATCTGCACTAAAACCAAAGGACGCCCTGTAAGCTTCTAACTCCTCCATGTCTTGCTTGGGACTTCTGTTCTGCCTATTCTGGTTCCCGTTTCCATATCCATTTGTAGGATACACATCTGAATCCTTCGACACGCTTAATCTTCCACCGTTTTGAGGAACTGAAGGGTCGTGATCCAGGTAAAACTTGGCAAAAGTTTCAGGACAGAAGAAGTTTGACTCCTGCAAAGGTGTTGAGACTCCATTTGTGTCATACCCGAATGTGTTGCCAGAATCACTCCTTGAGCATTTACCATTTTGAGGCGACAATAACCCATCTCCCGAAGCCCGAGAGATTGGTGATCTAAGAGCACTGGCTGGACTTCCGGGATAAAGAGAATAAGTAGCTTGAAGATCATTGTAATGACCTTTACCAGAGTTCTTGAGATCCATGGAGGAAGTCAAGAAACGAGCATAAGGTACATCAGGTGAAGAAGGGGCAGTCAGACGTGCAAGCTCTGGAGGAGGAGTGAAAGGAGCAGTCGATGGCTCGGTGGTGAAAGTAGAGAAAACAGGCGGTGAGACTAATTGGGTTTCATGAGCATATGGTCCAGTGGCATACATACTCGACGAAGGACCTCCCGGTGAATTTGCAGCCAGAGATAAGTAGCAGTTTGGAGACTGAGTAGTTGAAGGAAGAGCTGAATTGGTGAAGGAAGCAGGAGAGGAAGGTGGAGCCAATAGTGATAGATTAATCCCTCCTGCAGCTTGATTATTTAAGACACCAGCTTGATGAGCTCCATTAGGTTGTGAAGCTGAGACATTGCCACCTTCAGGAATGCGAGAAGCAGGTACAATTCTTTTTCCACCTTTTTGTGACTTGAAACAAGAGAACACTCCTAAACAACCTCCCCACCTTTTCCTCTGCAAAAGGACACACACACACACTCAGACACTTGACATGTAAGTGTAAAAGAGATCTGTGAAGCAAGAAGATAATTGCCATATAGTGAATCAATGATTATGGATCTAAAGCACGAAATGGTGATCTTATAGCTTACACGCATCGAATCTAGATCATAACCAGTAAAAGGTTGAATTTTTTCTTCTTCTAATTGAATGGCAATTCAGAAAAATGTAAAACTTTTTTGTTCAATTCTCAAGAATCACTAGCTCGATTTAGCATAAAGCTGGGATTTTTACAATAACATAATGATCAAAGGAGAGATTCAACATAAACCCTAACGAACATTAGTGTGAACAGAGTCGGAGTAGTCAGATCTAAGTAGGAAAAAAAAACAACTTGCCAAAAAAACGAAAGCTTTAAAATCTGAAGAAGTTAGAACTGAGACAGAGAGAAGTAAAAGCTCAAGAAGTCGAAATCAAACGAAAATAGAGAGAATTAAACAGAAACCTGATCCTGCTCTGAGCCCATTTAGGTGTCTCTCTCTCTGTTAGTCAGAAAAATCACAGAGTTTTACTCTTATTCTGAGTAGGGTTTCTTCAACAGGTCATAGACGTAATCATCTTGGTTTTCTCCATTTTTTCTCACAATTTCTTCTTCCAGTTTACTGATACGATCCAGAGGAGGAGCAAACAAAAGTTAAAGCAAAAGGGTGAAAAAGATTTTAAGTAAAGATTTTTGGGGAAAGAAAGACAAAACTAATTTTATGAGTGGGAGTGGGAGAGATAAAGAAAAAAATGGAAATTTGAGAAGAGAAAGAGTAAATAAGGAAATCTGCACTGATGCAATCGGCATGAAAAGATGATCCTTACCAAGGAAAAAGCATTTCTATTTTAATCAGAATGTGACTTACCACAAAGCAAGAGCAAAAAAAAAAGACAAAACAAAACACAAAAAGCTCAAGCCAACACACACAAAAAAAAAGACATAAAAGAGAAAAAGGAACAAAGAAATTAATAATGTTTTAAATCTCTTCGGTTTTCACACTCTCTGAAATAGCAGTAAAAGAAAAATTATGAGTTTTGGAAATTAAATTGGTTTGGAAAAAAGAGGTTTATCAATGTGTTTAAGTTGGTTATTAAATGGGTAAATTACTTATTAGACATCTAAACCTATTAAAAAGTTGATTCGGTGAGCACGTGAAGGACGTTTACTAATAAGGGTTAAGGGAGAACATGTAATGTAAAAGTCAATTTTTTTAGTTTTTGCTTTTTTGGTTTGGTCTATAAACACGTCCAAAATCAGTGTATAACTGCTTAGTCAAGCGACCATTGAGGTTTAATAATAAATGCTATACACTTATCAAGAACAACAAGATTGTTGTGATTTTTTTTTGGCTTTGGAAGTTGACAAAACAAACCTTTGATTAATAAAGAGTTTGGAACAAAAAATAAGAAGAAGAATAAAGTGGCAATTAATAAAGAAATTTGCAAAGATTAGTGACACAAATTTGTTTAAAATTTGATCATATTGAGGGGATTATATGTATTAAGATTTAAATTTGTTTAAAATTGATCATATTGAGGGGATTATAAAAAATAAAAGGTGATTCTTTTCCCTAAAATTTTGTTTTGATCTTTATGAATTGTCTATAGGTATTGAGGGTTCCAATAAAGACATTAAAGCAGAGGAAAAAAGAGGGCCTAGTAATAGTATGGTACCTAGTTGTAGGATTTGGATCTTTTTTGGGGTCTGGTTTCATATTTGTAGGACCTCTCTCCTCCTCTCTCATTCTTTCCTCATCTTAATTAACCCTGTATATTATTTATTTTTAACTTAAAAAGCCAGTAATTTTTCAATGTTCCCAATCACAAACTATTGACAAAATTATTTACAGCTCCAGTGAAACAACAACCTATCTTTTACTTTAATCATTGCTTATAGCTTTAAACCACATCACATGTACTTTCTTGTATTTTTAAACACACATCACATGTCCTGACTCATGACCTGAGTTATGCTCGTTTCCACAAAATTTTAGAAACTGGTCATTGTTAGAAATTTCAAATTTGTATGCCATTGAATCATACATATGATACAAGAGATCTGTTTTGGTAGTTCATAGACATATATAATCAAATGAATAAAATCACATGCTTCAGTTGACATTTCTGTTTACTTTACTATATAGGACACTTACTATTCAAGGACGGGCCTTCTTCTCAAGCAAAGAAGGATTTATGGGCTTTCTGAAAAGCCCAAAATGTTCTAAGACATATATAGGAAGTGGAAAGAACAAAGTAAATGGCACACAAAGGAAATATTTGTATAAAGAATTCGAATCAGTAGCGACGAGTAATTTCAAATGGGTTATAAGCACCCACTTATGGTTTAGTGTCACCGAGTTCAACGTCTTTCAAGTCGATATGCTCAACTCCTTCTTTGAGTAGCTTAATCTCATCTTCGGTCATACTGTGTTTGCCGTGTGGCGTTGACTTTGCGTTCCTCTGTTTCTCTATATCAACAGCCCAACTATAGATCACCATTCCAACAATGGCTATGGCCATCCCGGCGATGTTCTTGAATGTCATCTCGGAATCAAAGAGAAGCCATCCTAATGTGAGGACGCATACTGTTTTCATGTGGCCTAGAACTTGGAAAGATGTCGCTGAGAATCTTCCGATGCAGAGATATTGGCTTATGTTACAGAAAACGGCTAATGCACAGGAGAGAAGAATGCAGAACTGCAAAAATGAGAGATAAAAAGTAAAGATTTTGTGTTTACGTTTGAGTCATCTGAATCATAGAGAACTTGAGAATTTACTTACGATGGCACCATAAGTCATCTGGTAAGTAGATATGAATTTGCCGCTCAACAAATAGTCAACAAAGGGGCCACAGATGAGAAGTGAAATGGCTTGGATTGGTGCAGTTTTGCTCAGCAATTCAAAGGATCCTACTGAGTACTTCTTCTGCAGAGAGCCTATAGACTGTAACCAAAAGAAAAAGTGAAAATTTGTCAGCAGAACACTTGACACGCCATAGTATCTAAGAAGTTTCGAGAGAAAAATGCCCTTTCCAGGACTCCAGCAAGGAATACAGAACTGTGTCTCCTAGATTTATAATTTCGAATTCAGATCTGGAAAGGAAATCTAGTTGAGTTTACGTTATGCAGGAGAATCTGTGTACAATACTGAGTTAGATTAGACATAGATGGAGCTCAAAGGGACAAAAGATTCCCTCCAAATACCACTGATCTAAGAAAAGTTTGAGCCTTTCTGTTTCAAAGAATGTAAAAAGATGAATACTGATCTAAGAAATTCCAGATCTAACATAAACAAAGAGATGGTGTGATGAATACTTACAATCTGCTGCAGAGAAGTGGAGAAAACGGCAGTGCATGCACAAATGAAACCTTTGGCATTAACTTTGACATCAGTCACAGTACAAATCCCAACACCGATAACCACAACCATTACAGAAGCTTTCACTTCTTTACAATAATGCTTGCTATGTAGAATCCATTCCAACACGCATACCACCGGAATCATGCTCAATTTCGAAATCTAAAGTGAAAATGAATAAGCAAAATCAAAACAACAATCTTTCAATCGAATAACCGAAAGAGCAAATCTCCAAGACAAGTTACCTGATAGAAGCCAACAGAGTTGAGCATAAGACTAAAGTTCATAGCAGCGATAGAGATATTAGCAACAATTGAGAACCAGAGAAGCTCCCAAAGAGGAACATGCTTAGAAGCTGATAGTCCCGTTGCGTTTGACACCATACCAACAAGAGCAGTGAATGCAAAGTGAAATCCCGTTAACGTTGTAGCTGTGGAATATATAAACAAAGAAATCGTCAGATTCATGAAGTGTGTAAGCTAATGGGAGATAGATAGATCAGAGTCAGAGAGAGAGAGGCATACCAAAGCCAAAACCGAAACCAGAGGAAGACATGAGCTGTTTATTAGCCATGATGATTCCAACGGAGCTGATTACATTCATAGCCCATGCACCGACATCAGACACCGCCGATTTCTTCTCGCTCTCCGGTTTCTCCATTTGGATTTGAGAAAATTGAACACCGACACTATCAGATCTGAATCTCGTGCAAGCGAAAACGAGATCTGAGAAATCTCGATTCGCTTGCAGATTTTGACAGAATCAAACACTGAAAGAGATGAGATCTGGAGAAAAGTCGATTCACGCCGTTCGTGGAATCAGCGAAGAAAGCCAAAAAGCGAAAAACACAGACACACACTCACGTATCTCTCTCTGTCTCTGCTACTTATGCTTCACTGGTTCTTCACTCGACGTAGCTGAATATATTATCACAAGCAAGCTTCTTCTCCCACCATTGATGCTTTCCTTGGAGTTGTTATAAATTCTTTTTTAATTCTCTGAGATTTCGAAAATAATATTATATATATTAATGGAATCATTTTAAGTATTAATTTCATTCATTGACGCGTGTCGTTTACCTTATTTGACCTTCTTCTTTCTTCTTTTGGTCCACTTGTTTGTTATTTCAATATGAGTTCTGTATAGGGATAGTTTTGTCTTTTCGTGCCGCTGGTAACGTCGTGCTTTTAGTTTTCAAATTAAATTTTAACTTGCGAGATTATTTTATTAAACGTTTACTTAAGTGCTTAAATTAAGCCACAAGGAACTGATAACAGCGAATTGTTAACGGTAATTTATAACGGAGTACGTACTTACTACTTAATTTCAAACTATATATTTAATTTAGACAGGAAAATATCGCGATGTGTAACTAATAGTACCATTTGATTAAAATGTAGAAATGTGTTGTTCATTTTCGAATAATGCTTGATTTTATTATAATCATATCGAAAGTGAAAGGAAATAATCACAATTTGCCATTGGTCATAGTCACACCGTCACACTCAAAGCCAAACAATTTCGAAACTAAATTATTGAGTTTGTCCTTTGTTCTTCCAGCTATTCTTTACTTGATTACAGTCTCATTTATATATACAAATGAAAAAAAAAAATCATTACAACAACAAAATATCGTTTTTGTTGTGTGTTTGTATATCAAGAGTTTTGGAAATTGTACTGTGTGTTTTATCGAATAGTTTTAGAAATAATGATGGGTCTCTGCAATTATTAATGCTTTGAAGATGACAAAACCTGTATATCTTAGCCTGTGCCTCAACACAAATAGTAATTGAGAACACATGATCTCCAACACATTGTCACAAAAGAGCTTTTGCATGTGCTTTCAACATCAATTATTTTCTTCTAACAAGCCCAATTTCACATTAGTTTATGCCAAAACCGAAAAAAAGAGAGAATAGTTTTACATAATGGCACACACATTAAGGGGTTTGAATGGACATACATAGAAGAAGCCTTGGCTTATAAATCATAACTTATCTTTCGTGTATTTTCTTGGAAATATCAAGTGGAGCTTTTGATGCCATAGGATCGATGATCGCATCACTGAAAGAAGATGAAGAAAAACAAGTAAGCACCGACGGAAAGGACCGAACACTTTTGCACCAAGAAGATACATGTTACAAGACAAAGAGACCAACACTGAGATATCCTGACTTCTCCACGTGCATCATAGCTAGGCGCTGTGCTATACCAGTATACCACTTAGCACTTTAATAGGCCTCTCCCGACACCTGAACAAGAGAACTTGCTTAGTTGAAAAAAGTACACAAAACAAAACGTTATAGGCCGACAAGTTTTAGGAATTTTATAACTGGGCTCATAACATAAACAAAATTAAGGCCCAAATCTGATTCTAACAAAAAGAAAAGAGCTCTGTCTCTTTCAAACTGTTGCAAAGTGGCTTCTGTAGTTTGTTCCTAAACTAGTCAAGCAAGGTGGGCTAACATAAACTCCCAAAATGGTTGGTTTATTACTTCTGTTTGATGTGATAATGCCGCAATTCAATGTGTATTATGTCTCTTGAAATCTTTCATTTGAGTCTCAATTCACATTCTTTTGATTTTATCTTTCCTTCTTTACTATGTTGCATATTTCAGAGCATATAATTTTTTTTTTTTGTCGGTGGTCAAAGTTTATAAAATCAAACCAAATAAAAGAAGTGATTGAAATCATACGAGACCCCACTGGTTATGTTCTGTATAAGCGCCAATGAATCACAAAGTCGAATCGGAACTGTAGATGATAGGAAGGAACAAAGAAAGGAATATAGGTTAAGTTCAAAGTGGTTAAGCTCTCTAATGTCGTCAATGAATACGTCATCATGAAGAAATAAATAATTTCCAAGTGGATGGACTTGGGGAGGTCCACACATACGTCGTCAATGACGACCACGTCCCTTAAGGCGAAATAAACACTTGCCTTCCTAAATTCTCTGATCAATCAATGTGTATAAATATGCGCAGATATATCCATTATCCTCCACAATTCAGGGAAAATCTTCAAAGTGTTTGCAGAGAAATCTAAATTCATCAACAGTTTTTTACAAAAGAAATGGAAAACGGAGAAGCAAAACAGAGTGTACCTCTTCTCACTCCCTATAAGATGGGAAGATTCAATCTTTCCCATAGGGTTGTTCTAGCACCATTGACGAGACAGAGATCGTACGGAAACGTTCCTCAGCCTCACGCTGCCATATATTACTCTCAGAGAACGACTCCAGGAGGTTTTCTCATCACTGAAGCCACTGGAGTTTCAGATACAGCTCAAGGGTAACTCAAAAACCCTTCCTTTTGATTAAAGTTTACGTTTTTATTTGTGGGTTTTTGATCTGATCCTTACCACATGTGTGTGATTTGATCTTGAAGATATCAAGATACTCCTGGGATATGGACTAAAGAGCATGTGGAGGCATGGAAGCCAATCGTTGATGCTGTACATGCCAAAGGTGGTATCTTCTTCTGTCAGATCTGGCATGTTGGCCGCGTTTCTAATAGCGGGTTTCAGCCAAATGGAAAAGCTCCTATCTCTTGTTCGGATAAGCCATTGATGCCTCAAATTCGCTCTAATGGCATCGATGAAGCTCTCTTTACCCCTCCAAGACGGCTTGGTATCGAAGAAATCCCCGGCATTGTCAATGATTTTAGGCTTGCTGCAAGAAATGCTATGGAAGCTGGTAAGCACATTTTGGATTTGGAATTCAAGAAGCTGAAACCATTCAAGATTCTTATATGTGTCCTTGTTGTTGCAGGTTTTGATGGAGTTGAGATTCATGGAGCTAATGGCTATCTGATTGACCAGTTCATGAAGGATACGGTGAATGATAGAACTGATGAATACGGTGGATCATTGCAAAACCGTTGCAAATTTCCTCTAGAAATAGTCGATGCAGTTGCTAAGGAGATCGGACCAGACCGTGTTGGAATCAGGCTCTCTCCATTTGCTGACTACATGGAATCTGGAGACACTAATCCAGGAGCATTAGGGCTTTATATGGCGGAATCTTTGAACAAATACGGAATCCTCTACTGTCATGTGATTGAAGCGAGAATGAAAACAATGGGAGAAGTACATGCTTGTCCTCACACACTAATGCCGATGAGGAAAGCGTTTAAGGGGACTTTTATCTCCGCAGGAGGTTTCACGAGGGAAGATGGGAATGAGGCTGTGTCAAAGGGAAGAACTGATTTGGTGGCTTATGGTCGATGGTTTCTAGCCAACCCGGACCTGCCAAAGAGGTTCCAAGTGGATGCACCGCTGAATAAGTACGATAGACCAACGTTTTACACTTCTGATCCAGTCGTCGGTTACACCGATTACCCTTTCCTCGAATCAACAGCTTAAAATTGTTATCAATAATGTAATGTAGTGTGTTTCCCTTATATAAGATGTAATAAGTTTCTGGCTTTTCATTTATACTTTTTAAGTTTAAGTCATAAAACCTTCACAAAAATTTCCACGGACACATTATCACAAAAGCGCTTTCTAGAGACCAACATAACTTAACTTGATTGTTGATTTCTGTTTGATGTGATCATGCCGCAATCCAGTGTGTTCTCATGATGCTATCTTCCCTCCTTTCACATGCTGCACAGAACAAAACAGAGCATTTTCCTCCCAACTATACCTAATTTTTTTTGGTCGGTGGTCAAAGTTATACATCGGAAGAATCTGTTGAAATCATATTGAGGCCCCTCATTTGTTATGTTATGTAATCTCCAATGGATCAAAAGTAGAATCCCAACTGTAGAAGATGATACTATCATGCTAGGTAGAAGACAGCATGGAATATGGGGTAAGTTCAAAGTGGTTACACTCTAATGTCGTCTCAACGAATACGTCTTTATGAAGAAATAAAAAAATCTAAGTGGTTGGATGCGTCATCAATGACGACCACGTCGTTAAAGACAGAAAGAAACACTTGCGTTCCTGATTCTCTGATCAATCAATGTGTATAAATATGTTCGGATATGTCCATTATCTTACGCAATCTTGAAAAGTGTTTTTGAGAGAAATATAGGTTTTACAAAATCCACCGTTGTGAATTCATGGAAATGGTAAACGCAGAAGCAAAACAGAGTGTCCCTCTTCTCACCCCTTATAAGATGGGAAGATTCAATCTTTCTCATAGGTAATCTAAATTTTGATCCGTTCTTTATGTTTTGTTGACTTTTGCTGAATCCTTAAATTAAGAAGCTTGATTCATCTAGGGTTGTTCTAGCACCATTGACGAGACAGAAATCGTACGGAAGCGTTCCTCAGCCTCACGCTATCTTGTATTACTCTCAGAGAACGTCACCGGGAGGTTTTCTCATCGCTGAAGCCACCGGGGTTTCAGATACAGCTCAAGGGTAACTCAAAAACCCTTCCTTTTCATTAAAGTTTACGTTTTTATTTGTGGGTTATTGCTGATCATCCTACATTTGTGTGATTTGATCTTGTAGGTATCCAGATACACCTGGGATATGGACTAAAGAGCATGTGGAGGCATGGAAGCCAATCGTTGATGCTGTACATGCCAAAGGTGGTATCTTCTTCTGTCAGATCTGGCATGTTGGCCGCGTTTCTAATCGCGGTTTTCAGCCAAGGAGGCAAGCTCCTATCTCTTGTACGGGGAAGCCAATTATGCCTCAAATGCGTGCTAATGGCATTGATGAAGCTCGCTTTACCCCTCCAAGACGTCTAAGTATCGAAGAAATCCCCGGCATTGTCAATGATTTTAGGCTTGCTGCAAGAAATGCTATGGAAGCTGGTATGCATATCCGGATTGGGAATTCAAGAAGCTGAATCATTCAAGACTCTTATTTCTGTGTCCTTCAAATGTTGTTGTTGCAGGTTTTGATGGAGTTGAGATTCATGGAGCTCATGGCTATCTGATTGATCAGTTCATGAAGGACAAAGTGAATGACAGAACTGATGAATATGGTGGATCATTGCAAAACCGTTGCAAATTTGCTCTGGAAGTAGTCGATGCAGTGGCTAAGGAGATCGGGCCAGACCGTGTTGGAATCAGGCTCTCTCCGTTTGCAGACTATATGGAATCCGGAGACACTAATCCAGAAGCATTAGGGCTGTACATGGTGGAATCTCTGAACAAATATGGAATCCTCTACTGTCATATGATTGAACCCAGAATGAAAACAGTGGGAGAAATAGCAGCGTGTTCTCACACACTAATGCCAATGAGGGAAGCCTTTAAGGGGACTTTCATCTCTGCAGGAGGTTTCACGAGGGAAGATGGGAATGAGGCCGTGGCAAAGGGACGAACTGATCTTGTGGCTTATGGTCGATGGTTTCTAGCCAACCCAGACCTGCCAAAGCGGTTCCAACTGGATGCACCGCTGAATAAATACAATAGGTCAACGTTTTACACTTCTGATCCTGTCGTGGGTTACACCGATTACCCTTCCCTTGAATCAACAGCTTAAAATCGTGTTATCAGTAATGTAATGTGTTTCCCTAATGATGTAATAAGTTTCTGGCTTTTGTTTATACTCTAAGTCATTATACCTTCATAATAATTTACATGGATACATTATCACAAAAGAGCTTTTATATGTGCTTTCAACATCAATCATTTTCTTCTAACAAGCCAAAACCAAAAGAAAAAAGGAATAATTTTACATAATGGTACACAACTGCAATAGAAATATGCTAAGACTGATATATATATGCCCCGATCTCACCTGAATCAATCATAGCCAGAGGAAGAGTATTTCCCTGCGCCAGGAGGTGGCGCTGGTCGTGGGAAGTAATAGTTGAATTGTTCATCTCCAAGTTTGAATTCTTCCACGTAGGGGCTTTGTGGTTCCTAAGATTATCCAACAAGAAAACAGTTTACTTTCGATTTTAACTATTTAAAGAGACTGTATTCAGAGTGTTATTTCTAAACACACAAGTATGAATGTTATGTCTATCTAACACAAGTCAGATAAGAAGCATGTGTCCATTGTTGAAGATGGAGAGAGATGAGTTTAGTGAAATGGAAAGATGAAAGATAAGTAAAAGGTTCATGTGAAATGACACCTGAGGACCAGAGGTGGAGTGAGATGCTTCACTGGATTTTGGTGATGTAGAAGTATCCTCATCGTGGTTCTTTCCATTTCCGTTTAACTTTTGAGGTTCACTATTTTCTAAAGGATCACTCTCACTAGCTGTTTTGGCTCTCTGTATGAGTTAAATCCTTTGGTTAGTCCTTAATCTTAATCCCCAAATCACATTTGAACAGATACCCGTCAGACTGTAAGAAGGAAATGAAACCAGATTTTACCTGAAAGATCCTCCCCAGAGCTTTTAAACCTCTTGCTCTTGTACGAAGCTCCTCTCTTTTGGCTTCTGGATCTTGAAGAACCTAGACAAAAAGAATCATAAATAAGTTTACAAACCAGAGAGATTGAAGAAAGAGGTCAGATGTGAACATGAGTATTGGTTAAGCTAAACAACCAGCTGACAAACACGACAAAGAGTGGCTTCGATATCAGCGACATTGAGCTTCCACAGTGAATCAATCATCACTCTTTTATGGGCCTGAAGGTATTCCTCAAGTTCCTCCTCAGTATAATTTCCTTCAGTATTTAGCTGCCTTTTCATTTCCTCCTGCAACTGGAACAACGCATATGCGCCTAGGATGACAATAAACAGCCAGGAACAAAAATCAAAATCACTACATTTCTTTCTTCGTAAGAGAGAAGACCAGATTCTAAAATCTATTCTTGGTTTAGTTTCTTCTTTAATCTTACCTGTTGCAGCTGTTAATTGAGATTTGATGAAGTGACCTTTGTTCCTAAACCATTCAGCAATGAATGGTACTCCGAGATAAATAGCTTTCTTCCCTAGCTCTTTTGCTGCTTGTCTTACATATATATACCCAATTGTATTCAACATATCCACACCATAAGCTGAAGAATACCCAAATAGAAGGGGATGAGACTCATTTTAGCACAGAGATGGTATCGATTGATAGAGAAAGCATAACTACAAAACAGGAAGCACTCTACATAAAATGTTACCTGCATTTGAGAGTCTTGCTACTTCAGCTTCAGCATTACTGATAAATTCGTCTTTGTTTATTACATATTCGTTGAGTCGGTCTTTCAGAATCTGAGCAAGCTTGTCTTCTCTTTCTTTCTGAACAATCTGAAACCAAACACAATCGACAAATTTAGCAAATTTTGCACAAAGAAGTTTTGGTTGAGCAGGGAACACTAATATCCAAAACTTACCCTCAATTTTTCTTGTATCTTTTTGGTATCAAACTGATCCCCTTCCGTGAAGATATCAAGTGAAGCCATAGATGCCATAGCAAGCTGTCCTATGTACCCTTCAAAAAGTTCGCTGCCAAATAGCATTGCAAATATTGCAGCAGGATCGATGATTGCATCACTGACAGGATGAACAAAAACAAGTAAGCACTGAGACCCAAAACTTTTGCACCGAGAAGATTCATGTTACTAGAGTCCACAAGAAAAAGAGACTAACGTTGAGATTCCTGACTTGCCACATGCATCATAAGCTTGGCGTTGTCCTGAATCACTTAGCACTTGATAGGCCTCTCCCAAGACCTGAATAAGAAAATGAGATAACCCTAAAAATCCAAGAATCTTGCAGAAAAACTTGGTACTAATGATTGCAGTCAGGCAACATCAACATAAGCTTATGACCTAATTCAGTTTTTCCAAATCTGAATCCAACAATGGAAATTATTAAAAAGCTCTTTCTTTTTCAAAGTTTTGGAAATTTGAACTTGCCTGGAAATTGTGTGCAGCTTGAGGATCATTAGGGTTCTTATCAGGATGAACTTGGCGTGCCTGTGTAAAAACAAAACAACCCAACAATCACTACAAATTAGGAACTGGAATTGTGCACACACTAGAGACTAGTTCTCCATTCGTGGGTATTGGCATCATCACTTCCCAAATTCAGATGCTAATCAAACTCACCGGATCCAAATAACAGACCAAAAACAAAAGGGTACCTTGAAATCAAGAGAAGAGAGATAAAAATTGAACCTTTATGTAGTAAGCTTTCTTAATCTCAGATTCTGTAGCAGTTGGGCTAACTCCGAGCACATCGTAGTACTCTGTTTCCTTAACCATCGATCACAAATCAAAATTCTCCACCAAATCTCACTGCCGGAGATGGAAAACAACAATTCTAAGCAGAAGAACACCACAAATCTCTTTTCTCTTGTTGTTGTCCGACGAAAAGACTCCACGCGCCGGCGACGAGATTTCGAAATCAACCGCTAAGCTTTTAAAGTTGGCTCTTTCTTTCTATCTATCTTTCAATTTACACTTTCGCTGGTCGGGTCAAAGTAGAGATAAAGTCTCAAACTTTTTGTCTTCGTCTTTATTTGAATTCACAAAACCCATTTATATGTAATTTAACCAACGCGGTTTTTCGTCAGCTTCTCATTGGCTTTTTCGTTCTTTCTTTTTTTCCCCGTATAGATTCAATTCAATTTTGTTTGGCAACAACTCAATTAATAAAAAGAATATTATATCTAGAGATGAAGGTTCGATGTCGACCAAAAAAGAAAGATGACGGATCAATGATATAAAATTCTTTGTTTTTTTTAGGGTGAAAGATTATATTATTTCATATCATAGTTTTTGTAACCATCTTCCCTGATTTAAAAACCTCTGCCTTAAGATACTCTACATGCCTCTTCTCCTCATCAAGTGCCTTATCAGCTTCTTCTCTCTCTTGAGCTCAACTTGCGCAAAGGCATAGCTTAGCTGACCAACTTTGCAGACAAACTTATCGTCAATCTTGGTTTCATTATCATAATCCTTTTGTAGCCTAGCCAATGCATGAGTTAGCTCCTTGTTCTCCTTCACCATGAATTAACTGTTCCTTTCCCATTAGCTCAATATATCACCAATCTCGCTCTCTCTATCACGAGACACTCTTCTGCTTGATTTCGCAGCCATATGAGGGCCAGGGAACACATACATTCTCCTTCGGCTTGCATTCCAAGTAACAATATGGACTATATTCGTACTTATGGCTCGAACGCAATCAGAGGAAATACAACCAGCACTATCGTACATGCCTCCAGCTTGCCATCGCCATCGAGAAAACAATTCGAAACCGTATTATGTCACTGCGCTATTACGAATCAAAGAAATTACGAGGACTGCTTCAAGAATGGTTCCGGTCTAGAATCAACAGATAGTTTCATTAGTTTCTTCTCTGTTTTGAAGGACAGTTTTAGATGCTGTTACTATCCTTGATGCTATTGTGGGTGGGTTATGATCTACTGGACGAGGCAATGAAAACTGCGTCCGAGTTCATACCTGAAGGCGGTTTTTGACAACTAGTGGCCTCAAAGCCCGAAGGTAAGAGATAAGGGATTGTAATGAAGCTTTCTTCTCGTCTTGATCATCGCATCAAAGCTCATTGAGATTTCTTATGCCTTGGAACAAGCAACTCTTATTAGAAAGCTTCATAGCGTGAGGTACTTGTAATAATAGCTTGAGCTCTGTCCTCGCCATTGGAGAGTATATCCTCTGTTTCAAAAGTTCTGTATCATAAAGTGGTTTAGTCACTCAAATAAATAATTTACCTTTTGATAAATTATTACGAGAAATATGACCGTTATTAAACTTTCTTAATAACGTTTCAATTGTTTTACATCAGAATTGAATAAAAGGAAACAACGTTAACCTAGTCAGAAAGAACAAAAAAAGGAAATCAGTCGAAAGATAACCGTCATCTCTTCTTTCATTAAGAAATCAAAAATTTATGCACGCTCCTTTTTCTTCTTCCAAACAGAAAAAACCCTAATTTTTTCAAGTTCTATGTTCTTATAGAGAGAATCGCCGATGATCCTTCCGATATTGACATAAGCTGATGATCTCAATAACTTCATTCTTCATCTCAATATCTATCCGTAAGATTTGATCGGAGGAAAGCATCTTGTTTCGTGATTTGATCTCCATCTTCTGTCTCCGGTTAATCGAGAACGGTTAAGGGTCGGCTCACGCATCTCTTCTTTCATGAGAAATCAAAATTTCTGCACGCTCCTTCTTCTTCTTCCAAACAGAAAAAAACCCTAAATCTTTCAAGTTCTTTGTTCTTATAGAGAGGATCGCCGATGATCCTTTCCGATATTGAGGTAAGTACGTCGATGATCTCTTCAAAAAATTCACTTTCGTGATTTGATTTCCATCTTCTGTCTCCAGTTAATCGAGAACGATTTTTAGGTAATTCGTTACTATGGAGAGAGGGACAGTGAAAGCGACAGATGAGCGACGGCTGACGATGAAGAAGTTACAGAAAAAACTCATCGATCTTCTTCGTTCAGAAACAGGGCAGAGAACGGCTGACGACTCGCATTAATGGGCCTTGTCAATGGGCTTTACTGTGAGGTTGAAGAAGATACAAAACTCATAGATTTTCTTCGTCGACAAACGGGGCAGAGAACGGCTCAAGGCTAGTGCCAATGGGCTTGTCAGGTTAATTTTCATCCCATTTTCTTGTTAAATTAAGAAATTAATATTTTTATAATTTTATTAATGGGATATTTTCTCACGGATATTTTAAGTTTTTTTGCAATTTTTATTCTTAGTTTTTGTTTAAAGTTAATTTTTCATATTTTTTAGATAAAAATTATTTTTAAAATATATATATATATATATATAATATTTTTGTTTTTAAGTGTTAGAGTTTAATATGTGTAAAATAATTGGACACAACATCCCGTCCATAATATGAGGTCCTTCAGCGATGTCCTAGGTTCTATCTATTTTGCACATATTAAATTCTAATATTTTATATTTAAAAATATTTTTATTTTTATAACTATTTAAAATTTAAGGTTTTTATTTTTATTTTTTAAGTAATATTTTAGACAAAATGTTTTAATTATTTTAAATATACATAATATTTTTGTTTTTATGTGTTAAAATTTAATATGTGTAAAATGACTGAACACAACATCCCGCCCATAATATGAGGTCCTTAAGCGGTGTCTTAGGTTCAAATATCTTTTGCACATATTAAATTCAAACATTTTTATTTTAAAAATATTTTTATTTTTATTTTTATACCAATATTTAAAATTTAAGGTTTTTTATATTTTTAAATAATATTTTAGACAAAATGTTTTAATTTTTTAAATATACATAATATTTTTGTTTTTAATATATGTAAAATAATTGGACACAACATCCCGTCCATAGTACGAGGTCCTTAAGCGGTGTCATAGGTTCAATATATTTTACACATTAAATTCAAACATTTTTTTTATTTAAAAAATATTTTTCATTATTATTTTTATACCACTATTTAAAATTTAAGGTTTTGTTTTTTAAGTAGTATTTTTGAAAAAATGTTTTAAATTTCTAAAATGATGGATCAATGATATATAAATTGTTTGTAGTTGGATCAATGATATACATTGTTATCAAAACGTTTTAATTTTTAACATAATTCAGTGGAAATTATGTTAAAAATCTGAAATGGCCTGGAACTCTGAACGTGATTGTCGTTGCATTCGAACCTGTTTATAAGGTGGTGATGGACATGAGTCTCCATTTTCTTTCCCAAGGAGATCTTTCAGGCGTCTGGGGCAGAGTCTATTGGAGGAGGAGAGCTGGTTTCAAAGCTATCAAGATTCAGAGTGCATTCAAGGCTTATTTGGCCAGGAAAGCGTTGTGGGCGGTAAAGGCACTTGTAAGGTTTCTGCTTTATTGAGTCTTCACACTCCAACAAAGCTTCAACATCAAGCATCATCCAGAGACAAACAGATAGAAAGCATTGGTCCAATACCAAATCTGACTTCAAAGAGGAGTTTCAGGTATCGAACCATTCGCTGTGTAACTCAAAGGGGAAGTGCAATGGCTGGGACAGTAGTGCTCTCACGAAGGAAGATATAAAAGCCATATGGTTGAGGAAGCAAGAAGGTGTGATCAAGCGCGATCGTATGTTGAAATACTCCCGGTC
>Ga0041059_1001446_pt1 | contig 18766 bp, 12 predicted proteins | sample AraColnosormetaG_FD_56232 | JGI IMG/M metagenome (GOLD analysis project Ga0041059, IMG submission 56232) | Arabidopsis roots microbial communities from North Carolina, USA - Col MF nosort | ecosystem: Host-associated > Plants > Roots > Unclassified | place: USA: North Carolina | collected...
ATTAAACCCTCCCTATAAATGTTCTTTTTAAAAAAAAAAGTATATATGGAGGACAATAAAAATAGCTTTTAGTAAAAAACTTTAATAGTTTTAACAAATTTTATAATTTCTTGCTTTACATTTATTTTTCCTTTTTCCTGTCAATTTGATTTCTTTTATTTAACTCAATAAAAATATATGATACAACTTTAATTTACATGATAAAAATTTAGAAATAAATAAATATGTAATCATAAAATAACTATACAACATACATTTCAAAAACATTATGTCAAACAAGATATGTTAGGAAAAACAAAATTTTTTACATGCTATACAAAAATATATATAAATTAGAAAAGAAACATAAAATAAAACTTGTGTGTTCATGTATTTATTAACTATTGTAATGTTAATTTTATGTGTGTTAAATTTCTAAATATAATATTATTGCTGTATAAAATTGTTTTTAAATGTAATGTTTTTTTATTTTAATAATTTCAATTTTGATGTTAATGTATTTAAATTTATATGAATATAATTGAAATAATTGAATTTAATAGAATTATTGTGAGATATATGCAAGCTATAAGGACTCAATGAAAATATGTGAAAGATTTTAAGGGTGTTATGCACCCTCAAAAATAAAGGTTTTAAGGTTTGTTGGAGTTAAAAAACTTCAAAATTTAAAAGTTTGAGGTTTGATGGAGATGTTCTAATCCTCTCGTTTTTTTCTCTTCGATATATGAACTGAAAAAGTATGAGGACCCCGAAAAAATCTTGGACTTTCTTTCTTGTCATATAATATAAACAACAACCTGCATTACTATTTACTAGTTTGAAGAATATCTGAGATGTAGTATTTATACTATGGGGTTAATGCTAATAAAGAGATGGATCAGTGGCAAGAGCAAAGAAGCACCACCCTTGTAGTTTCAAATATTTGTTGAGTTTTGCTTTATAATTTGGTCATCTTAGTAACAAATAAAATTGAATATCAGAATTCAAAAGTTAAGAAAAACATATTAATTGACGAAAATAATATATATATATATATATATATATATATAATTAGTTCGTAAAGTTCCAAAAAATAACTGTAAAAACAAGAAATTAAGAAGATAAAGTATAAAAGACCGAAATGGGTGCAATTTTAGTTAGTTTTAGAGTTTGGTTATTGGTTTTACTATTTTTTCAGTTTTAATTTTTGTTATATATTAAAAGCTTAAATAAAATTAAACATATGAACACATTTAAAAAAATGTAACCTAAAAAATAAAGTTAATAGTATTATTATTTTTTAACTCTAAAATTAATATTATTAGTTTGCTACTTTGCAAACTTTAAAATAAAATAAAATCTACAAAAATTTGATTGTTGTAATTTGTGTGAAATGGAAAACAAATTGCGTTCGACCCGTAGGATTATTTTCCCACGAACGACTTGGCCAAAAAAACAAAGGAGGCCGAATTGAAGCAACTACTTTTCTCCATCATCATCACCATCGGCGAAATCCGCCAAAAATTGATCTCCATTTGGAAATCCAGATCATGCTCTAGAGCCCTAGTTTAGATCTCGAAGGAAGACAATGGGACGGATCTTCGAGTACTTCGTCGTGTGCGGACTTGGTCCAGAGATGCGAACCGTGGATGGAGATCTTGGATTCCATGGAATGCAAACATTCTACTTGCCTGCTCTTCTTGACCAGTTCCCTCCTACTGATCAATCTCCTTACCCTGCCCCTCCTCCTCAGCTTCCTACTGTTAAGTTTTTCACAACATCTTTTGTAATTCTCGTCGAGATTAGGATTTTGATTGGGTTTAGGTCCATGCTGGTAATTTCTTTGTTGTTAAACGGCGATGAAATGTGGAATCAGCGTTGTCTAGTTGTTAGGTTTCTTCTGTATTTGCTAAACGAAGCATTTCGAAGTTATTAACTGGAGATAAACGTGCTGAATTGGATTGATGTTTTCTAGGTACCTCTAATTAGGTCTCTAGATTAGTTAAGTTGGAATATTGAAGTTGAATTGCCTTCTACCAATAAGGAGCTTTTGAAATTTCTCTCAAAGTGTGGTTATATTTCTTTGCTTTTGGTCTTGTGCTTGTAGTTTGCTTTTGATGCTCCATGGTGAAATGAGTCATCTGTTTAAGAGTTTAACTTGCTTGATTAGGTTAAGCCTTTTAAGAGTTTGTTTTCTTTCGTTAGATAAGACTAGATATATTAAACAAGCGGATTTTTATGATTACGCTTCATTTTCTTTTGGACAGTGTGTTCTTCCTGCTGGGGTGGAGTTCCATTCTTCTGGTTTTGTTTCCAGTGACCCTGCAAGTTTCCCACGGAGCTATCCCATAGTCTTGACGGGTATGTGATTATCCGTATATTGCATACTCGGAGTTTTGTATGCTTTGCATTGTAGCTGCTCTATGTGCGATGTTGTTTCGGTTGCAGTGGAATTATTTTAGCGTAGAAGTCGTCTTGCACTCATTTATCTAGTCTTGTTTCTCTGCCATGTTGGATTTAAGTTGGTTTGTTTTGAATACACCTGCTTTAACTGTGGTGGGTGATCTCTTACTGATTTTATCTTAATAATTTTTGCACAGAGGGTGATGGATCAAAAATATTTGTCAGTTGCATTGCATTTCGGGATCGAGTCTGTGAGGATATTATTGAAGCTTATCGCTTACCGCCGAATACATACGCAGACAAGTGTATCTGTCTTGTGTCTCATGCCCCCAATTTCCGTGTTCTTCGTAATTCTCTCGAAGAGATTTTTGTTCTTTGCTTCTCTTCAGAAGGAAGCTGGTATATACCACTACGCTTAAAACATCTTCTTCTTGTCTATACCTAACATGAATTATGCCTTGCGTTACTGTTCCGTATATATTCAGCAAACATATGTGGGTGGAGCTTGCATTGGTTCTTCATTTACTTTTGTGTTGATTTTACCCTCTTGAAAAGAATTGCTGTATAAAACAAGAAAAACAACACCATTTTTAGGTTTGAACTTTGATGTTAGTGTCCTTCAACCTTTTCAGTAAGCCATTGTGGGATATTATCGCCTATATGGTATCTAATGTGCCATTGCCGACTCCCGGAAAAGACAGAGTCTTGTTTGCTGTCGAGAATTGCCTGCTCTCGGTGGAAGCACCTCCAGAGGATAGTCTTCCTCAGGCAGATGTATGACTTGTGGTTTTGTCTCCTTAATCTGTTTTGAATACCTTTCCTTGGCTACTTTTTAGTATCAACGTTGGAGATTTCCAATTTCCTGACAACTACAAGGGCGACTGTTCCCTGACTTCTTTCAACTTTTTCCAATAAACTTATGTAACGTTTGGCATGTTTTACTGAATGCAGATATCTCTCCAGCCTCTTGTACAATGCTTGGATGTCGACAACTTGATTAAGCTGTTTACATCTGTACTAGTTGAAAGGAGGATTTTGATTCGATCCAACAAGTATGTTTCTCTATGTAGAGACATTATGAGTTTAAGATACATTTTCTAAACAGTTACTATTTCATACTATCTCTATTCAATCACCACACTAATTTTGCCTCATCGTGAATCTCAATAGGTATTCGCTTTTGACTCTGGTGTCTGAATCCATATGTCATTTGATTTATCCTTTTCGATGGCTGGTATGTCATAGAACACTGATGAGATCTCAGTTTATCACTTAAACAAATATGAACTCATTTGTAAGCATGCTAACCCATGCATTTCTACTGACTAAAATATTTCTTCTAATCTTTATTATTTGTTTTGTTGTATGTTTCTGAAGCAAGTCTACATTCCATTACTATTTTTTAGTGGAGTAGACTACATTGATGCACCAACACCATATATGATGGGTCTCCACTCTGATGTCGATACATCCAATCTTGCTATGGATGGCGTGAGTCTAAATTTACGTCATACTTATCCTCTTTAAAATTTGGGCAACCTTATATTGGTCTAAAAACATTGCCATTTCTAGGTTGTAGTGGTGGATCTTGACATAAACCAAATTACTACTTCTGAAGAGATACCTCAGATACCAGAGCCTGAGTTCAGCACTTTGCGAAACGATATCTTGAAACTACTGCACCCTAATGTTGTAGCGATTGATCAGTTGAAGGGCTTTGGTAATTCCGTTGAGCAGTGCCCTAAAAGCCTTAGCAAACCTTGGGGAGAGGATCATGACCTTCAACTCAGGTGACTTTAGGAAACCTTGTCTTGTGATTGCCTACAATTTATTATCTTTTTCCATGGGAACTGTTTGGTTCTCATGTTATCTTGTTTTGTTATACAAAATCCATTTCCTGTGGCAGGGTTATATTCTTAAAGTGTTTTGCATCTATCTTGGGTGGCTACCGCAATTTCATAGTATGTGATATTTATTCTTTCCTTATTTTATTTATTCACCCCTTTTGTACATCTTTTCTTACTTATACGGATTCTTTTGTCAGGAAAACAAAGTTTTTAGCACTGATGCGTTTCTGAAGAGACGGTCTCGTTCCACAAATCAGCCACCAGAGCCTATGGTAAGCTAACTGTTTCATGTATGGAAGGCATATACCTACACTTACTGCATTTCATAACTCAACATTACTATCCATTGTTCCAATTAGTGTGGTAAACCGTCTTTTCACATATTACTTTCGAGTTTTTACTGCATATTTTTATTCATCCAAAAGATGTTGAATAATTTAAGTTACGTTTTATCTGTTGAATAATTACTTTTATTGGTACTCTTCCAATTGTTTTCAGTTGGTTCAATTCTTGGGCTCTTTTGCATTCCTCGATTACCTTGAAAGGCGTCTAAGCTCTGATGAGAAGAGTACTAATCTCCTTGAGAAGTTACAAGATGCAGTTGGAAGGGGTCAAGATGCAATGTCGATTCTGCCTAAATCTTCTATGGAGCCTGAAATAATCACAATAGCCGAGCCAGAAGTTGAAGAATCAGGTATATTTTGATTTGTTGGTAGAATTTGTTAGATAGCAGAAGCTGAATGATAAGAGATTGGGGTTGTTCATTTATAAGAAACTCCCGAGAATGAAAATATATCTAATTGATGGTATACCATTTTTCATAATCTCATGGGGGTTTTGGCTGGCCACCAGTATTTGGAAAGAGACAAAATTTACAAGTTGGTGTAGTATGCATAATAGTAGAAAAAGTACTAAGACTCTTTCACTCTGTTATATTTTTCTGGGGAATAATCGTCCGTCTACTGAGTTTGGGATCATGTTCTGATTTATCTCTATTCTTTTTTGTCAGCCACCAGGTATACCTATGACAGGTTTCCTGCGAGTGTTCGGTCAGAGGAACAAGAAGAAAAGCGAAAGCAGATCCTTGCAGCAGCAAGCGGGGCTCTTGAATCCAATGGAAGGCACCCTCCAAGGTACATCCTGATTTGCTTGGAACAGCGGTATGATTCCCTTACTTATTTTCTACTATCTTCCAATTGTAGCTCACCGCCAGGGAAGAACACCAAAGAAGACAATTTCAGTTCAATGGAGAGGGCTGTAAGTGTTGCTTGTAATCCTGTTGCTATTGCATGGCTTCAAACAAATCAATATGACATGAAGAGGTGCCATGGCTCTGATATTGTAACTACTGTTTGCAGGCAGAAAGAGAACGAATGGTCTTGGATATACAAGTCAAGTTGCAGGTATTTTTTCTTCTTTGTGTATTTAAGAGATTCCAATTGCAAGTTTCTGGAATGATCAACTTCTCCTTCGGAATGATTTTGTCTATTGAGAATTTTGTGAAGGAAAGAACCCCTACAGTACCCAAATTGAAAAACAGTGAAGATCAAGTCTAATGCCACTATTTTATTGGTTTGTTGTGGTTTCCAGGGATTATGGCTCCGTCTTCTGAAACTGGGTTCAGATGAAGATCCTCTTTCTTCATTCGAATACGGCACAATATTGGGTATGTTCCATTTTAATGGGAATGTAAATAAATGTAGACTAAAATTTCCGCTGCAAGAAATTGGTAAACCAAGGAATGAACCAAATTGTTATGCTTAATCAGCCGTATACTAACCAAATGGTTTCCATTGTGATTATGTTTCCGTCTCTGCTGTAAAATCCAGAGAGCTGATGTTTTCTCAATTGAAAATTGAACCCCAAATTTTGCTCATGTAGCTCTGATTGAATCTGATGCTGAGGGGATTGGTGGGAGTGGCTTTATCGAGTGTATACGAGAGCATCTGTATTCGGTAAGCGTAGCAACTGTACGGCATATATATACTGAGCCAGTTTTATTGAGCTCAACCTTACTGTATAGTGGATTTATTTCCTGCAGGGCTGGCATGGTCAATTGTCCGAGGAGCAGTTCATTGCGGTCAAAGAATTGGTAGGTAGATGATCGATTAACTAGTTTTATCTGTATACTGGCCTTCATATTCCCAGTTTCTCAATTGCGTGCACGAGAGCTGTGCATATTTAGATTTGGTCAGATTAGTCCTGGCTGTTGTTGAAAGGTTTTTAGCTTTGGGTAACCCCATTAATGATTTTTTTTTGGGTTTTTGAATTTGGAGTTTAAGAAATCTTTTAAACACTTAACAATGATATTCTTCAACAATGATTATTCATTGTTATCAGCTCAAAATGGCTGTGGGCCGTGCTGCTTCAAGAAGCGATTTGTCGACAGTGCGGGATGCACTTGAAGTTTCTGCAGAAATGTTCAAGAAGGATGCCAATAATGTCTCTGACTATGTTCAGCGTCATCTCATCTCCATACCCATCTGGGAGGAGTTGAGGTATGCAATTTAACATGCTGCCGGCTCTATGAATTTAATGAATTTTTCGGTGCTGCTCAGAAAATAGATTATTCGACTTATTGTGAATTTTTTTGACAGATTTTGGGAAGGTTACTTCGAGTATCTCATGGAGCAGCCTGCAAATGAGTGAGTCTTCTTAAAATTTTGTATTCATCGATAATATCAATTGTTTGTTTGTATAAATGCTCCTTATCACGTTTTGTGATGAAAATAAAAGTCGATCTGTAGCATACTTGATATATTGGCTCTCGCAATGAGCTATTTATAATGGTTTCCATAATTCTTGTTTGTTTCTCTAACTAGATCGCTGAAAGAAAATTTTGGAGAAAAAAAAAGAGATTGATCAGGAATTTACTTTGTCTATGTTTTAGATCTTCAGTCTTTAAATATTTGTAATGCTCGTAGATTGTAAGTAATTTCCATGTCACTCATCGGTATCTTTTTTCGATTTGCCCTAGAGGATGCTTCATCAACTTTTCCATTGTTGTCAACATACTTGAAATTTTATCCCTGTTGAGCATACATCATCTTATTGTCTCTTGCATTATACTGCCAATTAATTTAATCATCATGGGAATTACTAATTCGTGTAACTCTTTATTGTATTTTCTCAGATCTGTGAACTATGCTACTTTGGTCACAGCCAGACTAATCATAGTGGCATCACATATGGTGAATTTCTTATTTTGAGAGTTGACTTATTCTTTACCTTCATTTCTTGATATGTGATAGTTACAGTTCTCTTTATTTAATATGTCTTCACATTACTTTATGCTCTTTTGAAGGCTGGCTTGGGACTTCCTGATACAGAAGCTTGGAACATGATCGAGACAATAGCAGAGAAACAAAAGCTTGGATATAAATTACTGGTAAATTAGGCTTTCTGTTCATATCGTTCTGCAGTTATTGAAATGTCACAGATTTTGTTAACTTTATACTCCATACATTTACAAACTTCAAGCTTTTTAATTGGGCTTTTGGAAACCATAACCAACTGAGTCCATATCTTTTTTGTTGTATCTTGAATTTTGTTTCAGATTAAACTTAGAGGGTTCCTGTCGCATGTTCAGCAACTTCGTGTCGGCTATTGGGGTGCTTCTTCATTTAAGCAGCAGGCCATATCTGCTGGGTTGCCATCCCCGCGTCCAAAAGATGTCTCTGTCTCTGATGAAACCCAGCAACCCTCAGAAGCTTCTGGAAGGAGTTGGGTTCAGAGTATGTTTAGCAGAGATACAGCATCGAGAGCGAACTCGTTCAGTCGTGTTCGTAAGTGGGTATCTGATAATGCATCTTCAGGTATACCCATGATTATTCTTCTTTCTTTGTGGTTGCTATTCTGGCTTGTTGTTGCTGAAGTCAATAACTTGGCAAAACAGACATAACTGCTGCTGCGCAGAAGAAAATTCAGACCAATGTACGTGTTCTGAAGGGTCACGGTGGTGCTGTCACTGCCTTGCACTCTGTGACAAGAAGGGAAGTCTGTGATCTTGTGGGCGATCGCGAGGATGCTGGGTTCTTTATCAGCGGTAGTACAGACTGTCTGGTCGGTATAAAATGCTTGATTGGAAAAATGTTTATATGGTTATTTTTCATTCATCAGTTTTTTAATCATCTAGTTGACGTTGCTTTGCACCTATAAATGTTCTTGATATCTACATTGAGAACACATAAAGAGTGTTATATTATATTAGATCTAAATATCTAAAGGATGGTTGCATTCACTATCTGTTAGGCCTAAAGATCATTACTTAGAGGGTCAAAGGGTAGTTCGCTCATTTGCTATTAATTCTTATCTAGATTAAGTGAATTATTTTGCTTTTATTGTTACCACAGTCGTGGATATAGTAAATTAGAATATTTGGAAGAATAACTTTGCCAAAGTAGAACTGGAACAATAACCCGCATGCTGCTTCTTTTCCTGTGCAATGTGTCAACTTCTTATGGAGATAGTCATTGATTGAAAAGTTTTCACTTAAGAGATGATGAGCTTGCTCTTAAATAGGATGTTGTAGTCTTTCACACTTTCATTTCTTGAAATTTAGATCGAGGTAAACCTTAATACAGAATGGTAATGACAATCTAGCATCCCCTTTTGGTTGCTTCCTGAATTTGAGCAGGTTAAAATTTGGGATCCAAGTCTGCGTGGTTCTGAACTTCGAGCAACTTTGAAAGGACATACTGGGTATACACTATTTCTTATTCACCTTGATGGCTCTCGGGAGTTATGTTTTTTTTTGTTAATTTTTCATATGTGGTGGTTTCTTTAACAGCGCTTCCTTTCTTGTTTTCTTTTCAACTTTTGATGTAGAACCGTGCGTGCTATAAGCTCTGACAGAGGAAAGATAGTTTCAGGATCAGATGATCTATCTGTGATCGTATGGGACAAACAGACAACTCAACTTCTAGAAGAACTGAAAGGCCATGATTCACAGGTTTCCACTACATTCTAGTGTTTTTCTGTCATTAGTACACAGTTCATGAGTGGGAAGTATTAATGGTCAACACAAAATAAACATATAGGCGTGGACATAATTAAATAAACATATAACTATCAGTTATTAGAATCCCATTTGACAGAATGTTCAACGACAATTTGAATTTGTTAAGTTACTATTGTTGACCAATTATTAACTATCCGTCAGTCATAACTCATAAGGCACCAAAGAAGAAGCGATACTTATGGTGACTTACCTTTTTTCTGACTGTATGCTACATCCAAAACTATTCTGCAGGTAAGTTGTGTCAAGATGCTTTCAGGCGAACGTGTCCTCACTGCTGCACATGATGGAACAGTTAAGATGTGGGACGTTCGAACCGATATGTGTGTTGCAACTGTTGGCCGATGCTCTAGTGCCATTCTTTCACTAGAATATGATGACTCCACAGGAATCTTGGCTGCTGCTGGCAGAGATACGTATGTATGCTATATTACTCATAAGTAACAAATGGATTTGCTGTATTGAATGTCACTCACGGATTCAACTATAATGATTGGATAATTATCAGGGTTGCAAATATATGGGATATTCGTTCAGGAAAGCAAATGCATAAGCTGAAAGGGCATACCAAATGGATACGGTGAGCCTTCCCTTGATCTTGCACAACATGTTTCTTTTTGTTGTGATCGAAAAATAAATACAAAGCCAATATACGTATGGCTTTTTCTTCCGTTACAAGTTTATTTTATAATGGACTATCTGCAGGTTGTAGGGTTGCTTCATCGTATTATGGCATTGATTGATATTAACCATTTATTTATTACTTTTTAAATTGTTGTAGGATATTATAATATCTCAGAATCTGCAACTTGTTTGATCAAACTGTGTCAATTCTGCAGATCAATTCGAATGGTCGAAGATACCTTGATTACTGGAAGTGATGACTGGACAGCAAGAGTGTGGTCTGTCTCCAGAGGATCATGCGATGCTGTTTTGGCATGCCATGCTGGGCCAGTACAATCTGTTGAATACTCCCCGTTTGACAAAGGAATAATCACAGGTCCATGCTGATTTCATCTACCATCAGTTCTCAAAAGATTTATTAAGTAGCATCTTTTTCACAAAATAACATCAAAGCTTACGTTAGTGCGTTGCTGTCTATTTTCTTGCAGGCTCGGCGGATGGGTTGCTACGCTTTTGGGAAAATGACGAAGGTGAGAATCTCATTATTAACCTGGATCTAAACACAATTATCAACTATTGCACCAACCATTCCGTTAATATTTTTGTTTCCTTGGTTTATAGGCGGCATTAAATGCGTGAAAAACATAACACTCCATAGTTCTTCTATACTATCAATCAACGCTGGTGAAAATTGGTTAGGCATTGGAGCAGCAGATAACTCAATGTCTCTTTTCCATCGTCCTTCTAACGCCGGAACCAAAGTCTCAGGCTGGCAACTTTATAGAGTACCACAAAGAACAGCCGCCGTGGTACGACCCTCCCTCTTTTCATATTAGTTGGATAGTTGCTCTAAATTTTTCTGGTCATGCGGTTTGATAAGTCTTATGAGATCCTGTAACACCCTCAAAGTAGTATGATAAGACCACACAGTTATTAATCATTGTGTTCTACAACTTCGGCTAGTATGTGTCATTCTCACTGAAACTGAATCTCGGATTTAATGATTCAGGTGAGATGTGTTGCGTCAGATCTCGAGAGGAAACGGATATGTAGCGGTGGCCGAAATGGAGTTCTCCGGCTGTGGGATGCCACCATCAACATCTGATTATGTCTTCCACAACTTTTTCTTTGTGTATTTTTAAGAGTATGTGTTATTGTTACCTTGTATGTTTGCTTATGTTCTTTGAGATATGTGGTTTAAGAAAATTTTGATTTTCTTTTATATATGTTTTCTCAGTGATTCTTGTTTTGATCAATCCACTAATTAATAAACTTTGGCGTTTTAAAATGTATGAAATGAGATTCGATTAAATGTAAGGACCTGTCAAAATTTAGAAATCCAGATATTTGAGCTGATCATTAATAAAAAGTATGTTCATCTTCCATAGACATGTTACATTTACTTTTAAGTTTATCTTGGAATGGAAGATTCCAATGCTCAAATAATCTCTTGTTATACACAATTTTAATGGTTATACTTATTATTTTCTTGTGAGAAAGAGATAAATTGGGTCTTTTGACGAGTTTATCTTCTTCTTCTTTTTTTTCTCGCAAGATTAGGATTTTATTCATAACAACATGGGTTACAAAACAGATTACAGCCCATAAAGGCCCACACAATATATTGCTTCAACTTGAAGAAAGTTTATCATTAGTTTCATTCCCAAACAAACGTGTCAACAGTGGTACACGTGTTGGATGAAAATTCTAAAAGCTTTCCGACATCACCACCGCCATCTAAGATGCTGATTCTGGTGAAGAAAATCATTGCCGATAACTGAAATTCGACTATTGATTCTTCTGATTTTCACCGACAAAGCTGGTTGCAAAACGAATCAAAACTCCGAACAATTGAAATCACGGCTAAAAGGCATCTTAAAATCGCGAAGGAAATTTCTTTCTTTTCTTCAATTTTATTTGCAAACTATCCTTGAAATTTCAGTAATCCGTATACCCAACATGACGATCCGGAGAAAAGCCACCAACTAAAGGTTCTAAATAGATCTAAGTCACCATAAGATGGTTAAGCTTCGCTTCAAATCCAACAAACATAAAAACACTTGTATAAACTATAAACATATAAGATAGGTGTGTCATCTCTCATAAAACTCTGTAAAGACAGAGACGAAAGACAATTCCCCTTTATTGGAAGCAAACAAACAACACCTAACAAAAGCGACGACATAAAAACACGGCAACGGAAAGCCATGTCTACGGCAATGAAAAAATCATGTTGACGGCAAGAACACGGCAACGGAATAGCCCTGTTAACGGCGATGAAAGATAAAAGCTTCTCTCTCTAGACAGAAAAGAGAGAGAGAGGGGTCCTTAACTTATTAGATTTTTCATTCACGAGTTTATCTACAAATACAGAATATATATGAAAAAGATAAATACATAAATAATAATAATTTGGAATTTAAAAAGAATATCAAGTTGGTTTTATCACAATACCCTCAAGATCATGATTTCGTTTTCAAAAGAAAAGATTGAGAAAATTGGTTCTCACTAATATTATGATAATTATTAGAACTGTAGCATAGTAGTTGATGCCCACTCACGAAAAACGAAGCCTCATTGACATTTATGTTTTGGTACAAATTAAGAAAGAAAGAAAACACAAATGAATAGCAAGTTTATTAAGAGAAACATGTTGGTATAAAAATAGTCATCAAAGTCAACCCATCATTCGTTGACCCATTGGAGGAGCCATCATCTCTTGTTGCTGACCCATTCGCTGCTTTTGCACGTTCCCAATCCATCCTAAATACACCAAGATATGCAATAAGTCAAATTAATCATTTCTAAAACCCATTATTTAGAATATTTATTTTAAAGAGATCTAAGAGCTTGTTGGTTTACCAATGGAAGGGTCAAGGCCACGATTCTTGAGTTCACGATATTCTTGGCAAAGAGCACAATATTCACAGAAGCAATGAGTGATCCAATCTGGAGCTGGAGCATCCGGTAACCCGTACTTGCTTCGGAGCTTGGTCCGGAATGTGCATGTATACACACACGGTATCGCAAACAAACAACATATCAACCCATACAACATTCCAGCCGTCCCACAACCTGCAACATACGCATATATACTTAAACGTACATAATATATGTTTATGCATGCTACATTGATAATTATTGAACCTATCAAAATATATGTATACATGACAGTATCAAATGCAACAATTGCACATACTAAAAACCGATTTTGTATACTTTTGTTTTCTTGAATTGAATGTAAAAGATAATGTATACTTACTGGTCGCTCCTTCATCGATAACCTCTGCGATCTGTCCGAACGTGACGAATGGAAAACAGCATGTGATGAGAGCTAATACAAAAACACAACGAATACAGAAGAATCATTTTGCAATGTAAGGATGGACCTTCAAGATAGAATTATTCAAAATTTTGAATTCTAACCATTTTCGCCGTCGTTCATGCAATCAAATAGACCTGAAGTCCAGTTCGATGGCTGTGTATGGACCGGTCCGGCCATTGATACTCCATATGGTTGGTTAAATGTTGCACTTTGATTGATATACGTAGGTGGACCAGGTCTCATCGGTACTTGGTTTGGTTGGTTAACCACTCCACCGTTGTTGGGATATATCTGCTCAGCTTGCAGAACCCGTTTCTCGTCAACCGGTTGTTCAGATTGTGCATGAAAGACCGGATTAAAGTTATTGTTCATCCTCGGGCTCGGAGTTTGGTCTGGTCGACCCATTTTTGTAAACCAAAGAGAAGTGATTAGGGTGGTTTGAAAATAAAGGTTTTAACCTTTTCCTTCTCTTTTTTTTGTGTGGAAAAGATTTAGAATGAAGGTTTGGTTTATATAAAGGTTGATGATTCCTGTGCAATTTGAACTAGTTTGAAAATTTCGTTACATCTTGCATTTTTATTTTATAATACAACATTGCCATGTCGTATATTAAAAAATTCGATTGAATTAAAATTCTGATTCGTTTATCTTATAAATGAAACTAGCTCTATCTGTCATCATGGTTCTTTGGAACATGGACCTATGAGTTGATTGATATCATTCTCGCGAAAATGTAAATATATCTAACCTACATTCTATATGCAACAAAATTGAATGCGATTTAAGTTATATCCGCAAATTAGTTTTATTTACTTGTATCATAAAACAAAAAGGATTTGACTTCGTAACCTTGTTGACTTCTATTGGTGGTGGGAACTTTTATAATCTATAAGTCGGAAAAAAACATAAATTGGTATTGACTATGGAAAATGATACTTCCCATTTGATAATGCTAAACATGATTGTCTATGCTGCACATGGCTTTCTTTGTTTGCTTAAAAGACTTTTGACTTATGCCAATGTGTTATGATCCAAGCTAAGGACTTGAGAAGGTTAATATATTTAGGTGGTGTTATTCAATTATGGAGTTAAAATCTATTATTTAAAGTTTAGATGATTGACTTCCTGATATTGGCATATTGCTTTTAAGAATATGTTTGCTTGGATTTCAAAATCTCTGGAGTATATCTTGGATTTTGATTCTAATGATTTACTCATGAAACTCCAAAAGTGTTTCATTTCAAATAAATTAATATACAAATATTTTACAAGTCTTTTAGTTTTGAATAACACTGAATTTTAATAAACTATTTAAAATCTTAATTGAATAACAACAAACTTTAAAATCTATTAAGCATGATTTAAAAAGATAAGCTCCAGTAACACTAGATTTTAAAGCTGGATTTAGAATCATTAGATGAATAACAGTACATTATTGTTGAATTTCAATTCTATTAAAATCCATCAATGAATAACTGCAAGAAGTTAAAAAGTTGAATATCCTTAGTGAAGGATCAAGGAACATCAAAGTCGTTGTAGTATAGTGGTAAGTATTCCCGCCTGTCACGCGGGTGACCCGGGTTCGATCCCCGGCAACGGCGTTTTTTTCCCAACTTTTTTGAAGCAGCTGAAATCATTGTGGGCCGTAAGAGGCCCAAACGCGTTGTTTGAGTTTAAACTTTTAATCAACTCAAAGTAAGTTAATTTCCCTTAATACTCTTGTTGGTTCATTGACGAGGGATTTTGGCATCTGTTTTTTTTCATTGTCTCACTGGAGATGCATTTATTGAAAACAAACAGTAAGATGACTTCGCAACACTACGGTCACTCCTCGTCTGGTCATATATCTTGTCAAGAGCTTGCTCATGCTCATGACTGTATACCTACTACCTACTACATCTCAAGCTTATCCACGTCGAAAAACTCGAGATGGCCATTGAAGCAGCTTTCAAACCAGCGAGAACGATGTGCTTGCCTCTTGGCGACCAGAAGAGAGCATCAGCTTCCTTGTCGTCAAAGGTAGCTAGCTTTGAAACTTTTCCAGGGTTTTGGGGTGTCTCCATAGAATAGAAACTGACATTTGGCTTTGATTGATCTCCGTGAATCACGGCAAACCTGTGACCGCTCGGCTCCCACGCGAAAGCAAGGATTTTCTCATCCACTTCAAGAGCCTCGGTGGTAATGCCTTGTACCTTATTGAAGCGGAAAAGCTCAAACAGAGAGCACGTATGTCGAGTAACTTGGACAGCAAGATACTTTCCTTTGCTCTGCCAGTACATCTTACAGTCGCTAACGCTGAGAATATCCTTGTGCATCAGCTCCACATAGCCCGGTATTTGCAGAAAAACAACCTTTTTAGGCTGGTTCTTGACATCCCCTTTCAACAGTGAAAGGATTGGTTCAGTAGGAGACCAAGACATGCCCACAACATCATCAAAATTCACAGCCGCGCCTTCTTGCGTAGCAGTCTGAAAGTCTTAGTCTCATAAACAGATACAGTGTTTTTGATAAGTGTGGCAAAGTATTTATCATCTTTTCCCCCAGCCCATCTAAGGAAAAAAAGAGAGGTTATGTCAATGAATGTATTAAGAATTCTATTCAAAGGAAATTCAAGAAAGTACCTAATTATAGGCCATGAGTTGTCAACAACATGACCATCTACTCCAGCCATTATTCTCCCAGTTCTCACATCAAAGATTCTTAACCAGGGTTCCTGCAATTTGGATGCAAATAAGAATACTTTGCATCAAAATGAGATTGGAAGTAGAGAAGCAACGATGATCTATGGAATCTCTCGTCTGTCACCAGTTTGGCACTTGAAAAGTTTTTACCATTCTTAACCTCTTGTAAGAATTTTACATTATTGAATCTTTACTTCTCTTCTTATCATATTTTTGGACTTGGTTACTTTTTTTCCCTGGAATAAGAGATCAGGTTGGCCTGTGCTTCTACGTTTTTGTTATGTATTTTGCAAACAAATTGCTCAATTGGTTTCATCATGCCTATTTTCAGTTACAAGAGATCTTCTCTGATAAGTATAAACTTGAGACCCCATTATCTCACCTCTTAGATTATAAAACTTCAATTTTGGCAGCTACATAGTAACATGCTACGCTACTTTTAGTATTTTTTGGTGAAATTTTCTAGTCAACACTTGGTCTATGACTCTTTAATATGTTTTGTTTGTTGTATCTATGTATACTTCTATTCAACTTTCTCTCTACTGTCTGAATATGAAATCCTCCTATAGGCCTTTGTTTCAAGAAATATATTGAGAAGAAAATCATAGATTTGAAATGGAAAAACAGATTCCTCTGCTGTACATTATTATTTGCCGCAGTTTCGCTATTCGATTTGAGAATGTACACAAGTTTTCAGTACAATATATGTCAGTTTTAATACCAACTGTATTGTTTTCAGTCAGTGCATTGTCGACGGAGCTGGATGTTGCTGCGGTAATGGCGGTACCGGATAAGCCGGTACAGCATAAGGAGCAACTCCAAGATGATGGTGATGGTGATGATGATGAGTTCCCATTGGAGGTGGAAGCATCACAGGTGTTCCAACAGCTGAACCCATATGATCAGGTGGTGCGATGATCGGTTGTCCCACTGGCGCACCACCATACATCCCTAATCCAGCCATTGTTGGGGGATGATGTTGTTGTGGTTGCGGTTGTGGCTGTGGTTGTGGCTGAGCTGGTCTATGTTTAACCACTTGCGGTTGTTGTCCTCCTCCTGTAACCGCAGGAGCTTGATTGTTCACAGTGGTGATGTCGTGAATGCTAGACCGCCTTCTATCTCGGTTCATCGAGTTAAGCCTGATGAAGTATTTTTGAGCATGACTTGCAACTTGTGTTGGAGTTCTTGAGATCACAAAGTTCCTTGAAATGCTTCTCCAATCTCCTTTCCCAAACTTGTCCAAACCCAAAAGAAACAACCTTCCAAACAAAACAGAGTATTCAATAAAGGTAAAGAATCTTCCAAATCTTTTTTCACTCTTTTAAGTCTAAATAATATCAATGGATAGATGATGGAGATGAAGGAGAAGAAGAAGAAACCGATGCTCTTCTTCAGTCCATGGAATCCCTTTTCTTCTCTCTTGCTCAGCTCTCGAGCCACCACTTCTTCCTCCATTGGAGCTACTTATCCCGGAGGTGCCAGGATTTGGTTTCTTCTCAGATGATCCAGAGGAATGAGAGTCTCTGTTGGCAGGAGAAGTAGCTGCTGCTGCTGCTTCATCTACGATGAGACCTTTGCGGTGATGATAACGAGGTAAAGGAACTTGACCATTCTCGATTGCTTTGACATCTTCTAAAAGGATTTGGTAATGTTTCTTTACTTCTTCTAAGGCTTTGCTTGGTACCATTGACGACATTTTGTTCCATTGATCCTCTGTTATCTCTTCCTCTACACAATGCAACGCAATTGCGTTCTCGAATGCTTTCTCTTCTTCTCTGCTCCATGTTGCCACCACACTCTCCATTCGATTGCTTCAATCTTTTCTTCTCTGTTTCTCTCTCTCTCTCTCTTCTCTTTGGTTTAATCGTGTGGTGGACATGATAGTGTTTTTGAAACGCATATGTGAATGGGTCAGATTCTTTACCTTTTGGAGTTTTGTGAAACTTTTTTTTTTGTTTGGTATTAAGTTGAGGTGCGCATGATAAGAATGGACATTTGTATATGCGCATGATAAGAATGGACATTTGTATATGCGCATGATAGTATAGAGGACAGTGCATATGCGCAGGATAAGTAAGAGGTTGATTGGGACTTTATCTTATTCACAAGGATCAATCAGTTGGGTTTGTTTTCTATTGTGTCACTCATAAGGAAAGAGTACGCATAGGATAAGATTCTTGTAGTTGACGATTACTCTTCACTTTTCTTTGAAATTTGATCCTTATTCATTCTTTAGAGACTTTGGTCATTTCGATTTATATTACTCGAATACAATGCAAAAGATTAGTGTAGCTTTACCTTTTGATATTTATAAAACATTTATTTCAAAAAATTTATATTTTTTTTTTGAATTTTGTTAAGACAAATGCAGTTTGAAACAATTGATCACATTTTAAAACTTTATATTAGTGAGCATCATTATAATTAATAGAGAATGTAAATAATAGAGTTTTAAAATGTAAAAGAATGTAAAACAATACCGTCGCCGAGTTTACTGAATTCAGACATCGCGTTTTATAATCAGTCGTAAAGATAAATAGCGACCAAAAATTATAATCGCAGGTCGCTATATCCAGCGACTTCCATACGAACAACATTTGGTCGCGGTCGCCAACGACTAACAAACGAACATCACATAAATAGTATAAATGCAAAATTCGGAAAAACAATAAACTAATCGAGATTTGAAAAAGAATTTTATCAAGATCAAAATATTTTCTTTTTCCAAGATCTACATACTTGTTAATAGAACATGCATGAAAACAAACTCGATTAAAGAAATTTATTTAACATAGTATCGAATACATAAAATGATAAATCTTCATTCAACAACCCATCTATAAATTTCTAGAGCTAGAAAAACGTTTTTTTTTTTTTTTTTACGTCTTTT